>Ga0233414_10000114_pt1 | contig 34815 bp, 50 predicted proteins | sample Na_anoxic_10_MG_FD_189020 | JGI IMG/M metagenome (GOLD analysis project Ga0233414, IMG submission 189020) | Seawater microbial communities from Saanich Inlet, British Columbia, Canada - Na_anoxic_10_MG | ecosystem: Environmental > Aquatic > Marine > Inlet | place: Canada: British Columbia... | reverse complement strand
GGGACCCAAGAAGGTAAAAAGTGAAACTGGTTTGGCAAATCAATTTCTTAAACAACATGATAAAGATAATAATAAAATAAATAAAAATTCTTTGAAAATTAGGATACCTAGAATAAGTAAAGATGTGAGTGGTCAAATATGGAGAGGTAAACCTATTTATGAAGAAATAAAAAGAATGAAAAAATTAATAACTTATAAATCTAAAATATAAAAAATTATGGCAAAGACAAAATTGGAATTATTAGGTGATCAATTTAGAGTTGAAAATGTTATCAAAAACACTTATTTAAATAGTGATGGTAAACAATATGGTGCAACACATAAAAATGCATTATCTGATGGTGATATAAAAGGTAAGGGTACTGGTGGTAACGCAGAAAGTTTAAATTCTGTTAACGGTGGTGGTATCGAAGACATTGAAAAGAGAAATGAATTAATTTCTAAAAATGAATCTAAATATGGTGCGACTATTGGACCTAATGGGTATGGACCAAATAAACCATATTTCCCTAATTACATACTTGATAATAATTAATATATTATATGGAACTTTACAATTTGGCAAAGAGTCTTATACTTGAAGTGGCAGGTAGAGGTACTATTATGGATTGTATGACTCGTAGAGAGAGAAAAGATAGAAAAACTGGTGATACTATAAAATATTATAATATTGCAGAAGTTTTTTATGATGATGGTGAAGATCCTGGTGGTAAGGGTAGAAGATGGATTGAAATATATGGGTATGGTGTCTCAAAGGCAGGTAATGACATAATAAGAGTATATCAAATTGGTGGTGATACGAAAACAATTGAACCAGGGTGGAAAACATTTAGAAGTGATAGGATGAATGGGTTAAGAAAACTGGCAGGTGAATTCACTAAACCAAGACCTTTATTTAGACCAGATGGCGATAAAGATATGATAAGAATATATAAAATTATAAAATTTGATTAAATTATGAGTAGTAAAAATAGATTAACAGAAATTTTAAGTAGGTCTAAGGCGATAATGAATAAGACTGAACAGGAATATGGAACAACATCAAATGGTGGTGAAGTAAATTCGTATAAAGAAAAAGAAATACCGAATTTAACTGAAAACTACATTAAAAATAATAGTAAAAATGTAACCAGTAGTGTTGCACCTAAAAATGGTCGTTATAGAAATTTTGAGAATTCAAAAATGCCTGATTTTATAAAAAAGGCGATGATAGAAAATCCTATAGACATCCCTGATACACCTTATCATACTTTTGAATTGGATGATGTGTCTGATTTAGTTAATGAACCACAAAAAAAACCTAAACAAACTATAAGTGAAAATAAAAATAGAAAAACGATTAACGCAAAACTTATTAGGAAAATAGTGAAAGAAGAAATGGAAGAGGTTGTAAGAGGTGTTATTGAAGAATATTTAGACAAATCTTTAGTTACTGAGGACATACAAATTAAAGTAGGTGGGACAACATTTTCAGGTAAATTAAGACCTTTACCTCAAAAAAGAAGAAAAAAAAACCAACTATAAATGGATAATTAAATAATAGGTAATACGTTTGGTTTCTAAAACTGTAACATTAGTAGGTAATTATGAAAATAAAAATAACAAAAAAACAATATAATAAACTTTTAAATGAAATGCGGTTTGACAGTGAGAAGGAAAAAAACGATGGTAAGTCTGATAAAGGACATTCAACTTCGCCAATTAAAGTAAAGGGTTATAAATCGAAAAAAAGAAAAAGTAAAAAAAATGAATCAGTAAACATTAATAGAATGTTAATTACTGAAAGTAAAACAATTATTAGTGAAAGTTTAAAGTACCATATAGATAATCATATTTCTTTAGTTGAAAACATATATAGGTATGGTAGTGAAGGGTATTTTAATTTAATTAATGAGGTTAGAAGTCTATATAGTAATGGTAAAGTAGATTTATCTTATATAGATGAAGATTTAATTAAAACAGATATAGGTAAGAAAGTAATCTTTGAGGGTAAGGTTGTTTGGTTAGATATACCAATGAAAGACAATGTGGTGTTAACTGAAGCAAAGTTTAAAGGTAAGACAGTTAAATTAAGTTCACCCAAAAGAAGTTCTTCTGGTGGTAAAGCATATAAAGTTTATGTAAGTGGATGTGTTAAAAAAACAAAAAATAACCCATCGGGAGTTAAACAAATTAGGTTTGGTAGTGGTGGGTTAAAGGCTAAACTTACTCAACCAGATAGAAAAAAAGCATATGATGATAGACATGGTTGTTCTAAGGGTAAACATAATGATAAATGTATGGCAGGTTATTGGTCTTGTAGGCTACCACGATACGCTAAGAAATTAGGGTTATCTGGTGGTGGTACTTGGTGGTAAAAAAAACACATGAAAAAAGTAAGATTAACAGAAAAACATTTAGAGAAATTATGAGATGTAAAAATTGTAATTGGAGTTGGGATAATGAAAAGGGTGATACAAATCCTTATTTGTGTCATAAGTGTGGTTATGATTCTTATTTAGATAAGTTTGATATGTATTCTTTAAAAAAATGGGAGGAAGATAATAATTACCCATTTAAAGAATACGTGGAAGAGGGTTACCATGTAAGAACATTCTCAAAAGACATAGACGATATGAAACTTATTTGGCACCGAGATAAGGAAGACAGGTTGGTAGAATCTGTAGATGAAACTGATTGGATGATTCAGATAGATAACGAGATACCAAAGGTGTTGTCAGAAAAAATATTCATACCTAAAGGTGTTTTTCATAGAGTAATAAAGGGAACTGATGATGTAACAGTAAAAGTAAAAAAGTTAAATAGTAAAATAAATCCTTTACCTTAAAAAAAGAAGAAAAAAAACCAACTATAAAGGTATTTATATAGTTGGAAAATATTTGATTCCTAGACATCCTAAAGTCCATTATGAAAACATTTTATCTAACTTTTTAAATCAGACACCTTTATAAAATTTTCACCCCAATTATTTACAATGAAAATATAATTGTCATAAGTAGATGTGTAACAAACTACGTTAAACCCACCTTTTACAAGTACATTAAAACCTTGTTTTTGTATGTTCCCTGTTTTATAACAATAAGGAAAGTACTTCCTTTTGGTTTTATCATCATTATATCTTTTTTTCTCTTCAATACATATTCTCGCACCTTTATGGTTTGTGGGACTAATGTATCTTACATTAATATTTCTATAATTTTGAAGATCATTTAAATTTTTCATAATTTTTTATTTTAAAAAGTTAGTATTTGGTTTAATTTACGAAAGGTCTACCCATTTTATTGCTTGGTCATAATCGTTACAAAGGTGATTGACTTTTATTCCTACTCTTGGATTTTCGTCTAAATCTCTTAGGTCCCACTCACAGGGGGTCCCTTGAATATCATCTTCATACCATTTTGCTAAATCAATATTATTGTAAGGAACACCCTCAAATCCATGAAGTTCATCATAGTCAGCAGATACTTGAAAATATCCCCATATTTCATGGTATATAAGAAATGTTAAAATAGCGGTATCGTTAAATTCTATTTTTAGAAAATCAGAAAATTCAATATCTACACTACCCTCAAAAGGATTATCACAAAGTACGTCAGGATTTTCAATATGTTTCATTTTATTAAAATTTAAAAAGTTATATAATTAATTCTGTATTTTTATTAAGTTTATTGATTATTTTTGATAACACAAAGAAGGTCTTTGACTTGAATATACATCCATACCTGCAATTCTATATTCAGAAATTAATCTTTTTAATTCCGTTTTAAACTCTCTAAATGTTTTAAAATCTTTAGGATTTAATTCATCAACAGTTTCAATTCCGTAATTTGTTTTTAGATTTAAGTATTTCATTTTTTTTATTTTTAAATTTTAAGAAGGAAGTTTTTATCTTTGATTTGTTGTGTCAATATTATCATCAGTCTTGTGATCGGGTTTTGGGTAATTATTTTTATTATATAATTTGCTTAAAAAAATACTGAAATATTTATCGTTTAACAATATTTTTTCTTGTACGGATCTTTTTTTATCTTTTTCATTTTTCATGTTTTTTTATTTTTAAAAATTTATTAATAATTTTTTGATTACTTAACCCTACTTTTAATCCATCTATTCTCTTTCTTTCGTCAGGGTTTAATTCAATAATCTTAGTTTTTATTATTTTTTTCATAATTACATTGGTTTATTATTAACTATTTTTTTCCTTTTGAGTTATATTTTAAGTGTTTTATACTTTTAAAAAACATTTTTCACTTAATAACTTATAACCTCTAATACAAATATATGATATTTTTTTATAAAAAATAATTTTTAGTTAATTATTTTTTATAATCACCTCTAATTTGCCTTCGGATGGCATGTAGTAACCCAACTAAAAAGAATGTTACATAATATAAGACAACAAACCCCATGACTGTACCAATGATTACTCCAAGAACAATTAAAAGTGTTTTCATTTTTCTAATGTATTTTGTTTCTTTAAAAGACTATAAATTGCCTGGTCAACCTCATATTTCATATCACTATAGTCCCCTGTGTAGTCAGATGACAGTTGTTCTCTAAGATCAACTAATGTTTGTAGGATTATCACCTCATGTTCAGTCATTATTTAATTATTGATTGTTTGTTCGATTATTCGTAATCTTTTATTTTGATTTTGTACTACTTCCTTCAAAATATCTAAATTTATTAATTCACCTTTAGAGATCACACCATTTTCTTTTTTAACGGTTAAACCCTTAATTAAGTTTAAATTGTAGTTTAACTGTACTTTTAATTTATAAGATTTTTTTATATTTCTAAACATATCACTTATTTTTTATTTTTTTAATGAATAATATTTTTAAATTGTCAATTCGTTTTTCCAATTTTACAAATTGTAAACAAGTTAATAAAATAACTAATACGCAACAATATTGTTGCCTAATAGGTAAATTATGTATATCTAAAAAAAGATAAACTGGTAACCCATAAAATAATATATAAACAAATGTGTCAATTATCATTGTTTTCATAACTATAATTTTGCAATTTCTAAGGTTAGGTCAATTAACTCTTCAAATGTAATGAATGTAATCACTTCAGTTACAAAAGTTTTATCTGCCTCTTCATAATTATCTTCATACTGAGTATAATTACCAATATTAATATTTTTATTTTTTTTATAAAGATTAATCACAACACTTGGTTTTAACCAGTTATCATTTTTATCAAATAAGGCGACTTCATAGTCATTAGGGGTTGAACTATATGAACCACCACCTTGAATAATAGAAATATTATAACCATTTGGTAATTTTAAAGTTCCTCTATTTGGTTCTTTAAAAGTGTAATTAGGAACAGTATGTTCTTTACCTTTTTTTAGTAAGTTTTGTATATCTGTATTTACAATGGGTGGAATATCACCTATGTATTGATTGAATACATCATAACTATTATCTAAAAAGAATGAAAATATCACATCATTATCTTGTTTTTGTATTGTAATGTCACATTTCTCTTTTACTTCATTTAATTTTTCAACATCGTATTTTTTTAGTATCGCTATCATAATATTATAAAGTTTTATTAAAAATAAACTAATTATTTATATCAATACAAATATATAAAGTTTTTTTATTAAAAAGAATTTTTAGTTAATATTTAAAAAAATAATTTTAATCTTATATTTAAATAAAAAAAAATTTATGGATAAAATTAAAGTTTTAGTAGTTCCAAGTGACAGAACAGGTGTTTCTTATTTTAGATCAACAATACCACATATAAAATTAGAAGAATATTACCCTTCAGAATTCCACATTGATATTGATTACGAACCAGAATTACATAATGATAGTTTTTTAAGTCAATATGATATAATTCATTATCATAGGACTTTGGGTGATTATGAACAATTGCCTGGGGTATTAGAAAGATGTGATAAATTAGGTATTATAACAATAATGGACATTGACGATCATTGGTCACCTGGACCTGATCACCCTGCGTGGGAAATTATAAAAAAACATGAACTTGACAGGAAAATATTAAACAATATAAAAGTTTCTAGGAATATTATAACTACGACACCTTTTTTTAAAAAAGAGATAAATAGATATAATAAAAATGTTTATATTTTACCAAACGCAATAGACACTAATGAGAAACAATATCAAAGTAATCCAGAAAAAAGTGAAAGAATAAGAATAGGGTGGCTTGGTGGGTCATCACATTTAAAAGATTTAGAAATACTTAAAGGTTTAGTTTCTAAATTCAAAAGAGATGGTTTAATAGATAAAATACAATTTGTATTGTGTGGTTATGATATAAGGGGTACTTTAACTATTATAGATAGTAAAACTGGTGAACAAAAACAAAGACCTATTAAACCTATTGAATCTGTATGGTATCAATATGAAAAAATATTTACAGATGATTATAGTGTTCTTAGTGAAGACTATAAAAAGTTTTTATTAACTTTTGAAAATAAAGAATATGTAGGTGTGGAGAATGAACCTTATAGAAGAGTATGGACAAAACCAATTACTTCATACGCATCCAACTATAACTTATTCGATATATCACTTTCTCCGTTGAAAGAAAGTGATTTTAACAAAGTTAAATCACAACTTAAGGTAATTGAGGCAGGTTTCCATAAGAAGGCCTTAATTGCCCAAAATTTTGGGCCATATCAAATTGATATTAATAATGTTTATGAAAAAGGTGGTGATATTAATGAAGATGGTAATGGTTTTTTAATTGACACTAAAAAGAATCGTAAATTTTGGTACAATCATTTAAAGAAATTGATATTAAATCCGGATTTAATTAAAAAGATGGGTGAAAATCTATATAATACTGTTAATGGGACATATGATATGAAGTCTGTTTGTGGAAATAGAAGAAAACTTTATAAAAAATTAATTTCTAAAAAAAAATCAAAGGAAGTTGATTTTGTAAATTAATTTTTATATTCTTATCTTTATTAATTAATTAAAAAAAATATTATGGTAGAATTAAAAGATAAAGTTTTAAAGAATAAAGAAAAGTTTTTAGAAACTAATGAAAAATATGGCGTATTAAGTGTAGAATTACTAAAATATTTAGGTGAGGATTTATTTACTGCCCCGGCATCTAATATGGAATCTATGTATAACGCAACCCCTGGTGGTTTAGTGGATTACATCCTTACGGTAACTAAATATGGGATTAATTTAAATTCTATTTTACCAACTAAATTACAGGTTGACGTAGAAACTATTATTAAAGTTTGTTTTTTACATCAAATTGGGAAAACATATCTTTTTAATTTTTGTACATCAGAGTGGCATAGAAATAATTTAGGTAAAAATTATGAATATAATGAAGAATTGATTTCTATGAGAGTTTCTGAACGTTCTATATATTATTGTATGGATAATAATGTAAAACTAACAGAGGAAGAATATCAGGCGATAATAAATTATGATAAAGGTGATGATGATAAACAATCAAAATGGTATGGTACAATATTATCTTCTTTATTAAAACAGGCCAATGACTTGGCGATAATAGAATGTAAAAATATAAAAAATGGGTGATTTAGATAAGGAATTGGAGGACATAAAAAACATTGTTAATCAACTAGGTAATTTTAATGATTTATATAATGTAAATGATTTTGATGTAAACAGTTTGTTTAATAAAGAAGAATTTGAACTTAGAATTGATACAAATTTTGTTAATAATTCTAATAATCCTGATCCAGAGTATAAGAAAAAAGGTGATAGTGGTTTTGATTTAAGGGTAAACATCCCAGAACCAATAACTTTAAAATCGTTAGAAAGAGTTTTAATACCAACAGGGTTACACTTTGAACTATCACCTAATACGGAATTACAAGTTAGACCTAGAAGTGGTATGGCGTTAAAATATGGTATTACTGTTTTAAACACGCCAGGGACTGTTGATGAAGGATATAGGGGTGAAGTAAAAATTATAGTAGTTAACTTAAGTAATGAAGAATACACTATAGAACCTGGGGAAAGAATCGCCCAAGGGGTTATCCAACATGTTGTAGGACAAAATATTTCAAAATTAATAAAAGTTGAAAAAATATCTGAAACCGAAAGGGGTGAATCAGGTTTTGGGTCAACGGGTAAAAAATAAAAAACATGAATAAAGAACTTGAAACTAATAGAGAAAAAATAAAAGAAGGTTATAAGACTATAATTAATAGACTTAAAGACTTGAGTGACAAAATAGAGGGTATTGAAATCACTAGTGATATGAAATTACTGATGAAAATAGATAAAAAATATATTTTAAATTTAATAAGAGAATATCCTAACGATCAAGAATTAGGTGAACAATTAAGAATATATTACAATAGTTTAATTTATAAAAATGATTAGTATAGTCTTTTCAACAAGAGAGAATAATGAAAAACATATAGAACACATTAAAAGTACTTGTGGTGTTCACAAGATGGAAGTGATACAATATGTTAACGATGGCGAATACTCATTAACTGAATTATATAATAAGGCATTAACAGAAACCACTAATAATATAGTGGTTTTTTGTCATGATGACATATTGTTTGAAACCAAAAATTGGGGAAGGAAAATTTTAAAACATTTTAAAAGAAACCCTGATTATGGTATAATTGGTATCGCAGGATCTAGAGAATTACCTTCTTCTGGTAAATGGTGGGAAAACCCTTCACATATGTATGGACAAGTTTATCACCAACATGAAGGGAAAAGATGGTTATCAAAATACTCTGATAGGAAACCTGGGTTTATAGATAATGTTGTTTTAGTTGATGGTTTGTTTTTTTGTGTAAATAAAAATACAATTAAAACTAATTTCGATGAAGATGTTAAAGGGTTTCATTTTTATGACGTAGATTTTTGTTTCAGGAATTATAATGAAGGTGTAAAAATTGGTGTTACTTCAGATATTGATGTAACACATTTATCTATTGGTCAAACAAATGAAAAATGGGAAGATAATAGAAAAATGTTTTCAGAAAAATATAAAGATATTTTACCAATAAAATCAAAAAAAGAATTTGGTAAAAATAATAAAATGAAAGTTTTAATAGGTTGTTTATATTTTAACAATTATACCGGTTCTGAATTACATATTTATGAATTGGCGAAAGAACTATCCAAAAATAATTGTGATGTTCATATTGTTTCACAGTTAGGACCTAAAATGGTTAAACGTATAGAGAAATATGGTGTTAAATGTTTTTCACTACAAGAACCACCTGGATTTAAATTAGGTGATGGTAAATGGGGATTAAATACTCCAAATGGTGTAATACCATCTGAAAAAGGAAAGTTATATAAGGTTTTAGATATAAAATATGATGTATTACACATTAATCATAAACCAATTGGTGAACATCTATTAAAACTTTACCCTAACATCCCTGCGGTTAATACAGTACATTCTGAAGTTATACCTAATTTAGAAGAACCTGTGATCCATGAAAATGTTAAAAAATATATCGCCATTAGAGAAAGTATTTCTGATTATATATGTGATGGTTGGGATATTCCAATTGATAAGGTAAGTGTTATATTAAACCCCATAGATAGTGAAAGATTTAAAAACTATGGTGTTACAAATAAAGAAATTACATTATTTGTTGGTACTATTGACTATTTAAGAAGAAATACTATTTTTAATTTAGTTGACTACACTAAAGAAAACGATAAAGAATTATGGTTGGTTGGTGAAAATAAATCAAATTACATTAATGAAGTTATTGGTGACCATGTTAAATATTTCCCCCCAACATGGGATGTTGAAAAATATGTGAAACAATGTTCTGAAACCGCCAGTATTCTTATGGGTAGAACAACTATTGAAGGGTGGTTATGTGGTAAACCTGGGTGGATATATGAAATAGATAGTAGTGGTAATATATTAAATAAAGAAAAACATGATGTCCCCTCTGATGTTGATAAATTTAAATCAGAAAATATTACAAATAACATAATAAAAGAATATGAATCTATAATATGAAATTAATTATTGGTGTTACATTATATAATAGTGGTGATATAGTTGAAAGAACATTAGGTTCTATAATGTCTCAATCATATAAAAATTTTATATGTTACATAACTGATGATTTATCTACTGATAATTCCGCAGATATTGTCGAATCTTTTATAAAAGATGATGAAAGATTTATTTTGATAAGAAATAAAGAAAAAAGATATCAAGGTGGTAATTATGATTTAATATGTAGAAATACTGAAGGTGTTAATGATGAAGATATTTTTGTGGAAGTTGATGGTGATGATTGGTTACCTGATTCTAATGTTTTCCAAAGAGTTGTGGATCATTATAATAGTGGTGATATATGGATTGCAAATGGTTCTTTTAGGTATTCTAATGGTAGGATGGGGTTTTCTCAACCTGTAACGGATATTTCTAAATTAAGAAAAGGGTCATATACTGCATCACATTTAAGAACTTGGAAAATATTTTTGTGGAGAAATATAAAAATAGAAGATCTTTATGATGACGATGGTTATTATTGGACAACAACTGGTGACCTTTCTTTTATGTATCCTATGTTAGAAATGTCAGGGATAAAACATTATAAATTTATGTCAGAAGTTAATTACATATATAATGAACAAAACCCATTAAATGATCATAAAATTAATATGGATAAAGTAAATAAGTATGTTAATTATAGTAGAAAAAAAGAAACTTATAATAAGTTAGATAGATGATTAGTTGTTTTTTACAAGGTGGGTTAGGTAATCAGTTGTTCCAAATCGCAACAACAGTATCGTTTGCGTTAGATAATGACATTGAACCTGTTTTTAATCTTTCAACACACTATTTACCGTTACAAGGGAATAGGGCAATTAAATATAAAGATAACCTTTATCACAACTTAAAGTTAATAGATGTCTCTGAATACAATAAATTTAATATTTATACTGAACCTAAGTTTTCCTACAATATAATTCCTGACCAACTAAAACAGGGTAACTATATTTTAAAAGGGTTTTTCCAATCTGAAAAATACTTTTTACATAATAGAAATAAAATAATTGACTTATTTAACCCAAAGGAAATTCTGAATAACCAACTTATAAAATATACCCCATTACTTGATGGTAATACATGTTCCATACATATAAGGAGAGGGGATTATATTAAATTTCCAAATGAACACCCAATATTAAAAATTGATTATTATGAAAAGGCAATGAAGGGTATCGGCATGGATGTAAAATTTTTAATATTTTCAGATGATATTTTATGGTGTAAAAATAATTTAAAAGGTGATAATTTATTTTTCATTGATGATCACGATTATGTTAGTTTATGTTTAATGAGTTTATGTGAAAATAACATTATTGCTAATTCATCATTTAGCTGGTGGGGTGCTTGGTTAAATGAAAATAAAAATAAAAAGGTTATTGCACCAAAAAGTTGGTTTGGTAAAAATAAAAATTTAAATATAAAAGATATTATACCTGATACATGGATAAAAATTTAAAAAAAGTAAGAATATTTGACCACAATTTTGCACATGCGAAGTACAGTACCGATTTTCAAAACTCTAAGTACATCATATGGGATCGGAATACGTCTATTGTTGAAGGTGAACCAGTTTTTTATACCGATATATTCTTAACAAATAAAATCAACAATAAAAAAAATACATATGGTTGGTTATTAGAACCACCTTCTATTTCCCCCCAAACTTACAATTATGTAAAAAACAATAATAATAAGTTTGATAAGGTTTTAACTTACGATAAAGATTTATTAGACTTAGGTGAAAACTTTATCTTTTATCCACATGGTGGTTGTTGGATACCCGAACATGATCAGATTATTTATAAAAAAACTAAGATGGTTTCCATTATTGCCTCATCAAAAAAACAAACTAATGGGCATAAACTAAGACATAGTGTAATAGATAGGTATAAAAATATAATAGATATATATGGTAGGGGATATAAACCAGTTAAAATAAAAACAGAGGCATTAAAAGATTATATGTTTTCAATAACGATAGAAAATAGTAAAAAAGACTATTATTTTACTGAAAAACTAATTGATTGTTTTATAACAGGAACCATCCCAATATATTATGGTTGCCCATCTATAGGTAATTTTTTCGACACCAATGGTATTATTATGTTTGATGATTTACAAAATTTAGACGATATACTACATAATTTAAATGAAAATACTTATAATAGTAAAAAAGAATCTATTAGATATAATTTTGAAGAGGCAAAAAAATATTTAATTTCTGAGGATTGGATATGTGAAAATATAAATATATTATGAAAGAAGTAGATAGATGGTTTAGGGATGGTGGAAATGAAAGATATAGATACACTTATGATTTAGATCATGATTCTGTGGTATTTGATGTTGGTGGTTACATGGGTAATTGGTCAGGAAAAATTTTTAATAAATACCAACCTAAAATTTATGTTTTTGAACCAGTAAAGAAATATTATGAGTTAATCAAAAGTAAATTTTTAACCAACGACAAGATTAAGGTTTTCAACTTCGGGTTGTCAAACGAAACACAAATATTAGACATAAAATTATCTAATGATGGTTCATCCGTACACATAAAAAATGGAGATGTGGAAACTATTAAATTAAAAAATATAATTGATTTTATCAATGAGAATAATATTGACTCTATTAATCTTTTAAAATTAAATGTCGAAGGTGAGGAATATAATATTATGGATAAAATAATTGAGTCAGGTTTTACTGATAAGATTAATAATTACCAAATACAATATCACGACTTCATAGAGGATTGTGAGAAAAGGAGAGATAAGATAAGAGAAAATATAAAAAACACACATAAAGAAACATATTGTTATAAGTTTGTGTGGGAAAATTGGAGTAAAAAATAAAAAATGAATTATATTAAAACTAATCCAACACTATTTTTTAGTATACATATGTCAGATCAACAATTTTAGCAAACATATTGAATCATTTTTCAAAAATTAGTGGTAATAAATTATTAAGGACAGATAATAATAAAAAAATTGGGGTATAAACTTTAAAATTATGAATATAAAAATAGAAACTAACTTAGTTTTCGGTATTTTAGGGTTACCTAGATCTGGAACAACTTTATTAAATAATATATTTAACACATATCAAAATAGTTTTTGTATTTCTGAACCTCATTGGGCGAACATACTTAAACCAGAATCAGTTAGAGTAGATAAAATTAATATTGATTGTAGTAATAATGATAAAATTTATGAAAATATAAATAATTTAGTTAAGGTAGAAAGTAAATATAAAATGGGTGGTGTAAAAGAAACTTTTAGAGAACATCAAATCAATTCTGCGAACTATATTTTTAAATCTAACTATGTTGATTTACTAATTGGTATATTTAGAGATCCAGTTAGTGGATTTAATGGGTGGTTAAGAACTGCTTGGAAAGGTTATTATATTTCACCAGAAAACTATGTCAAATCGTATCAATCATTATATAATACACTATCTAATATAAAAGATAAAAAAGTTATATTATTGAAATATGAAAATATTTGTGAAGAAGGTGTATCATATATTAATAAAAAAATAGGTGGTGATATCACACTACCCCCAATCAATAAAATTAAAAAAACTAATTTTTCGTTTGGAGATCCATTAGCAAATTCTGGTGGTACAATAAAACAAGCAAACACTAATAATAGTAATATCCCAGAAAATATTCAGAATCACATTAATAAAAATTTAAAACCAATTTACGACTCAATATAATGATATTACACGATAAATTTATTTATATACATTTACAAAAAACTGGTGGTACATTTATTAGTGATTTCTTACTGAAACACCTAAAAACTTCACAACTTTTAGGCAAACACTCAACAGTAAGTATGTTGAATGGGGATTTAATGGAAAACAAAATAATAGTTGGGTCTATACGAAACCCATTTGAGTGGTATGTTTCACATTACCATTACCAAAAACAAGGTGATTTATTCTTATTTAAGAATGTATTAAATTCCCCTAAGAATTTTAATGAATACTTAAATAGGTTACTTGATAAGGGTTATAATAGTTCAAAAAAAGATGTGTTATTTAAAAAAGAAGATAACACTATTGATTACGATAAAATAGATATCGGTAATTACACAATAAATTTCATTCGTTCATATTGTATGAATATAGGTGAAACGGTAAATGACATATCCGTATTCAAAACTAATTTGGTTGGTGGTGAATTCATCAGAAATGAAAACCTTAGAAATGACATTGCAACTATCACTAAAAATCTTGGTATTGAATTAAATGAAAATTCTAATAATAAATTAATGAATAGTAAAAAAATGAATACCACTAATCACAAACACTTTAAAGAATATTATACAAGTGACTTAATTAATTTGGTGAAAAAAAATGATTATACGTTATTAAATTACTTTAATTATGAATTTTAATGTTGATACAACACCAATAAATATAGTTATGATTTCGTATTATAGTAAAGAAATCGTTGAACGTGTTATTAATAGAATCAATGAACGCACTGAAACACCTTTCCGTCTAATTGTTGGTGATAATCTAAGTGAAAATTCACCTGAGATTAGAGAAATGTTACGACAAAAAGTAGATGAGGGTAAGGTGGCGAGGGTTTATTTTTATAATGACAACCATATGACAACAATTTTCAACCATATGGGTGAACTTGAAATGAATGATGCTAAATTTACAATTTTTACTGATCACGATGCTTTATTATCTGAGGATGTAAACCCTAAATGGTTAGATGAATTCAAAGAATGTTTTAATACTATGGATAATGTTGCGGGTATTGGTTTTAGAAGTGTGAATGGTAATCTTTCTGAAAACGGTGTTGATAGAAATAATGACATTAAAAAGGAATTTTGTATTAATATGGAAGATGGTAGGTGTATGTTTAATGCACATTATTTCGCATTTGATAATGCACTCTTAAAACGTTATATGAAAAATAATAGACCCATTGTTGATGGTGGTTTGAGACAATTTGTTGATGAAATCCGTAGAGTTGACGGTATCAAATATAAATTAATAAGGTATGATAAGACACCTGTGAGTAATCTAAGTAGTGATCTTTGTGGGGTATCAAAAACAACAGACTTAAAAAAAGATAAAAAATATTTAAACATGAGAAGAAAAGTTTTACATGGTAAGACAAATGAAGAGGGAAAAGGATTTTTAAAATATTACCCAATAGGGATCTATGAAACATATGAGAAATGAGAATAAATTATATTGATAATAAGGATATATCTTATGATAAAGTTAAAAAATACCTTAATAAAAGTATAAAATCCAATATTTTTACTAATAATGGTCCGATCAAATACGATTTAGAACGTAAGTTAGAAAAAATATTTAACATAAGTGATGATAAAAAAATTATTTGTCTTAACAACGGTACTTCTGCATTACACGCACTTTTATTTTTCTATGAGAAAAAATACAAAAGAAAACTTTCATGGGTTAGTCCATCCTTTACATTTGCAAGTATTATAACAAATAATAGTGACATCAAAATTTTAGATATTGATTCTGAAACAAAAACGTTACCCCTAAATTTTCCGATTGAAAAGTATGATGGGGTTATTATTACTAACACATTCGGTTCTTACAGTAATATCAAAGTATGGGAAAAATTATGTAAAAAACATGGTAAAGTTTTGATTTTTGATAATGCCTCATCACCATTGAGTGAGTACGATAACACCAACATAAATAATTATGGAGATGCTTCATTTGGAAGTCTTCACCACACAAAGTATTTAGGGTTTGGTGAGGGTGGCTTTATAACCATTAATGAAGAATATTATGATGATATAAATGCAATATCTAATTTTGGGTTTCATGGAAATAGAATACCTTCCACACTAAGTTCTAATTTTAAAATGTCAGATATAAGTGCTGCATTTATTTTACAACACCTAAACAATGTAAACATAGATAATTTAAAAATTATACAAAAAAAGATAATAGAGGCATTGACTAATATTAATGGTGTGGAACTATTTAATTATAAAAAAGGTGTTGTTTATGGTAATATTCCTACTCTATTCGAATCACCGATAGAAGTAAGTAAATTCCATAATTTAGGTATAGAAGTAAACAAATACTATAGACCACTACGGAAGGACCATATAAATTCGAATAATATATACAATAATATCATAAACTTACCTTTACATGAGGGTATAGATGATTATGATATAGATTACTTAATAAAAATGATAAAAAAAATGTTAAATGAAAAGTGAAAAGAAATATACAGTTAGTTGGTTTAGTGAAGTAGATGCATTAGAAAATGTTTTAAAAGATTTAAATAAAGAATCGGAATTACATTTCTTAGAGATAGGTTGTTACGAAGGTAAGAGTACCACTTGGTTTATTGAAAACTACCTAAAAAATGAAAAATCTAGTATTACATGTGTTGACCCTTGGATACCTTACTCACAAGTTGATAATAAGGATGTTGAATTTAACCTTAATGGTGTAAAAGATAGGTTCGAACATAACGTAAAAACAACAGGTAAAATGGGTCAAGTTGTTATCAAAAACGGACCATCTAATGAGATGTTGTTTGATTCAGAGGTAAGGGAAAAACAATATGATTTAATTTTCATTGATGGTAATCATACCACTAAATATGTTATGGAAGATAGTGTACTTTCTTGGGGATTACTAAAAGTAGGTGGTATAATGGTTTTCGATGACTATAAATGGAGACTACACCAAAGAGAAACGCTAAGACCTAAATTGGCGATAGATTCTTTCTGTAAGGTTTATGGTGATTATTTACAAATAGTTTACAATGGTTATAGGTTGGCAGTTAAAAAAATGAAATAATGAGTAAAATTTTAGTAGTTACAGATAATGAAATACTTTACAGATCAATAAAAGAGGTATTTGAAAGTATTTCTAATGGGAATCATTTAGATGTAGTCACAACATCATTATCTTTTATTGAAAAAATAGATTTAAAAGACACTCATACGGTTGATAGATTGATTGGTGTATATGATATTATAATATCATTACACTGTAAACAACTTTTCCCCAAAAAATTACATGAATCTGTAAGGTGCATTAATATACATCCTGGGTATAACCCATATAATAGGGGTTGGTACCCACAAGTATTTTCAATAATTAATAAATTACCCGCAGGTGTTACTATACATGAAATCAACACTAACATAGATGATGGGGATATAATTGCACAAAAACAGATTAACTTAGAAGAAACTGATACATCATTCGAAGGGTATAATAAAATATTATCGTTGGAAAAAGAAATGATAAAGGAATACTTACCTTTAATAATTTCAGGTGACTACCAAAAAACAAAACCATTAGAAAAAGGAAATATAAATTTCAAAAAAGACTATGAAAATCTTTGTAAGATAGATATTAATAATGTTGACACTTTTGAAAATCACATAAATAGGTTAAGAGCGTTATCGCATGGTATTTATAAAAATGGGTTTTATATAAATAATAAGGGAGAAAAAATATTTCTTAAAATAGAGATTAGTAAAGAAAATATGTAGGATATATCTAAAAATAAAAAAACATATCAATATGAAAAAAGTTTTAATAACAGGAATAAACGGACAAGATGGTTCATACCTAGCAGAATTTTTATTAGATAAGGGGTATGAAGTGTGGGGTACAGTAAAAAGAAACTCTGTATCGGAAACACAATCAACTAGAATAGAACACTTACGTTTATTAAATAAAATTAACTTAGAATACGCTGATTTAACTGATATGGCATCGTTAGTTAGGGTATTACAAAAAGTACAACCTGATGAAGTTTATAATTTGGCGGCACAGTCACATGTTAGAGTTAGTTTTGACCAACCAATCTACACCGCAAATGTTACTGGGTTAGGTACACTTAATTTATTAGAGGCAGTTAGAATGGTATCCCCAAAATCAAAAATATATCAGGCATCCTCATCAGAAATGTTTGGTAATAATATTGATAATGATGGGTACCAGAGGGAAACGACACCATTATCACCAGTATCCCCATATGGGTGTGCAAAAGTATTTTCATATAATATTTGTAGAAATTATAGAAATTCTTATGGAATGAAAATATGGAATGGTATTTTATTTAATCATGAATCACCAAGGAGAGGGACTAATTTTGTTACAAATAAAGTTGTTAAGGCTGCGGTTAGAATTAATTTAGGGTTACAGAAAAAATTACATTTAGGTAATTTAGATGCGACAAGAGATTGGGGACACGCAAAAGATTACGTTGAGGCAATGTGGTTGATGTTACAAACCGATAAACCAGATGATTATGTTTGTGCAACTGGTGTATCACATTCAGTTAAAGATTTATGTGAATTTGTTTTTAAATATTTAGGTTTAAATTTTAGAGATTATGTTGTTGTAGATGAAAAACATTTTAGACCTGAAGAATTGAAAGATTTAAAAGGTGATTCTACTAAACTAAGAACTGAATTAGGTTGGGAACCTGAATACAACTTTGAAACTATGTTAATGGAGATGATAGAATATTGGAAAACTTATTATAAAGAAAAAGATATTATTTATGCGTAAAACATTAGTCACTGGAGGTAGTGGTTTAGTTGGTTCATGTTTTGGTAGAAACTTAAATGATTTAAAAAAATATCATCTTTGGGATAGTGAATATTGTGATCTTAGAGATAAAGTTCTTATAGAAAAAAAATTAAAAGGTGAATATTATTCTAGTATTATTCATTGCGCAGGTAAGGTTGGTGGAGTTGGTGGCAATATGAATTTTAAGGGGGAATTCTTCTACGATAATATTATGATTAACACTAATATTATTGAAACCGCAAGAAAAGAAGGTATAAAAAATTTTGTTGGTTTCTTGTCAACTTGTGTGTTTCCGGATCATGTTGAATACCCTTTAACAGAAAAAAAAATACATCTTGGTCCACCACATACATCTAATGATGGTTATGCCTACGCAAAAAGAATGATGGATATACAAATTAGAACATATAGGGAACAATATGGTTTAAATTATAAATCAGTTATCCCAACAAATATATACGGAATTAACGATAATTTTGATATTGTAAATGGTCATGTTATACCATCATTAATTCACAAGTGTTATATTGCCAGGGAAACAAATACACCATTAACTATATGGGGTACTGGGAAACCATTAAGAGAATTTATTTACAATAAAGATGTGGCAAAATTAACGGAATGGGTATTAAATAATTATAATGAAGATGAACCAATTATATTATCAACTTCTGAAGAAATATCAATCAAAGAAGTTGTAGGTATCATTGTAGAATTAATGAATTTTAAAGGGGGTATTAAATTTAATAGTGATAAACCTGATGGGCAATTTAGGAAACCTTCTGATAATAGTAAAATAAAACATTATTTACCTAATTTTAAATACACATCATTATATGATGGATTAAAAGAAACAATAGAATGGTTTGAATCTAACTATGAACACATAAGAAAATGAAAAAAAAATAAGTGATACTATACATAAAAAATAAAATAATATTATAATTAAAAAAAAAGAAAAATGAAAGAATTTTTAAAAAAAATAAAAACAAAATTTACAAGTTGGTTAAACAAGGGTGAAAAAGAAAGTATACTTATAAAACATACATTAATTTTAGTATTGACAATAATGTTAAATACTGTGATATTCATTAAACATATACCAGTTCTTATTTTATCTTCAATGGTAATATTTTCAATATTTTATTGGTACATTCTAAAAAAAATTAAATGAGTAGGAAAAGAAATAAAAATATACCAGAGGAAGAAATAAAAGAAATGGAAAAAATTCTCAATAGAAATAATATTGAGGAAGAAAAATTATTTCAAACAATTTCTATTAATATAAAATGTAAAAGTCCAAACCAAAAAAAATTAGTTAATTCAATAAAACAAAATGAAATTACAATATGTAGTGGTTTTGCCGGTAGTGGTAAAACCTTTTTATCTTGTGCCGAGGCGTTAAAACTAATAAAAAGTCGGTCAAAATACAAAAGGATTGTTTTAGTAAAATCAATAACGCCATTAAAAAATGAAGATATTGGACATTTACCTGGTAATTTAAAAGAAAAGATGGCACCAATTATGGAATCTTTTAATGATAACATTAGAAAAATAATTGGTAGAACAAGGTTAGAAAAATTAATAGAGTTGGGGTTAATAGAGATATTACCAATTGCATTCGCCAGGGGTAGGACTATAGACAATTCAATCATATTAATTGATGAGGCACAAAACATTTCTTTAGATAATATCAGAACATTAATGACCAGAATTGGTAATAATTCAAAAATGGTTATTATGGGTGACGTAAAACAAAAAGACATAAGGAACAAGAAAGATAGTTCATTAGAAATTGTTTTAAAAAAGTTTAAAGATGTTAATGGTTTTGGTTGTATTGAATTAAGAGATCCTGAGGATGTCGTTAGAAACCCAATAATTAAACTTATTGAAGATGTCTTTGATGAGATAAAAAAATAAAATATATGAAAATAGGGATTACTATAGATGGTGTTATCAGAGATTTTATCAGTAAATTTGAATTAGTATATGATAAATATTATCCATTAGAAGAGGGTGAAGAGTACCCTAAAAGGGAAATAACCGATTTAAACCTATTAGAACATTTTGATTTTAGTGGTGGTACTTCTGAATTAAATAAATTTTTATATGTTGATTCATCATTAGAAATATTTGGTCACGCAGGAGAAACAAGATTAAATAGTGTTGAACATTTAAATCAATTTCATAATTTATTGGAAGATATGGGTCACACACCAATTCTTATTAGTAAAGAACTTAATAATAGTAAACCATCTACATTATTTTTCCTTTCAAAATTATCTACAAAGGTAAATCAGATTATTTTTGTTAGAGAATACGAAAATAAATGGGACCATATTGATGTTTTAATTACGGCAAATCCTGAAACGTTAGATTGTAAACCAAAAGAAAAAATATCGGTTAAAGTTATTAATCACTACAATAAAAACTGTAATTCAGATTATACTATAATTGATATCAAAGAACTTTTGAATGACAAAAAAACATTAGAAAAGATATTAGGTACTCAAACAGTAGAATTTGAAGATATATAACATTTACTTATTAAAAAATTTGATTAAACTTTAATAAAAAATAATTATGGAAAATATTTTATTAGAAATCGCAGGAAAAGAACTTTATTTTGATGTTGAGAAACTATCTAACGCAGTTAAAATTGATACTAAAAATGATGATGGGGAAGATATTTTACATATAGATATTTCTAAATATGAAATATATAGGGAAATGGTAAGTACCATATTAACATACAATGAATTAATTGATAATAAAATGGGTGTGGTAGGATTAAATTCCACATCAATACCTTTTAAAATTTCTTTTAACACATTACTTATGAAAGGTATCATTAAAGAATTATAAAAAAATAAAAAACTATTTTAAAAATGAGTGAACAATTAGAAAGTATTAAACAGTCTATAGAAAAAATTAATAATAAAGATTTTGGTATTTATTTCTTTTCGATAGACACAAAGGGGAATCCAACGGCAGGTGTTGCAACAATTTATGAACACGCAAAAAAACTTAGAGAATTAGGGTATAATGCCCAAATTTTACACGATAAAAATGATTATAAATTAAGAGAAGATGAAGAAGGTATGGGGATTGCAGAGTGGTTAGGTGAAGATTACGCCAATATTCCTCATATATCTATTGAATCACAACAACTTCAAGTAGGTCCATCCGATTTTGTTGTTATACCTGAGGCCTTCGCCAGTATTATGAAACAAACAGTAAACTTCCCTTGTAAAAGAATAGTCTTTTTACAATCATATGAATATATTTTTGAAATGTTAGAAATAGGTGAGGGTTGGGAACAATATAACATAAAAGATGTTATTACCACAAATGAAAATCTTAAGAATTATGTTAATTCAATGTTTAGAGGGTTAAATACAAATGTAATACCTATAGGTATCCCAGAATATTTTAACGATACCGATTTAAAACCTAAAATTCCTACGGTGTCTATGGTTACCAGAGATAAAAGAGAGTTATTAAAGATAGTTAAAATTTTCTATCAAAAATACCCACATTATAGATTTATAACATTTAGAGATCTATCCGGGTTACCTAGAAAAATGTTTGCCAAGGAATTACAAAAATCTTTTTTAAGTGTATGGGTTGATGAATTATCTAGTTTTGGTACGTTCCCCCTGGAATCTATGAAATGTAATACACCTGTTATTGGTAAAATACCTAGAATGGTTCCAGAATGGATGGGAACAGTTGATCAGAATGGAAATTTACAATTAAATGATAATGGTGTATGGACTGCCAATTTAAATTCTTTATCTGATATTGTTGCAACAATGGTTGGGTTGTATTTAGAAGATGCCTTACCACAAAATATTATGGAAGGTATGGATAATTGGAAAGAAAAATATAATACAAAAGAATCTGAAAATGTTTTATCTGAAGTTTATGATAAAATATTTAAAGAAAGAATTGTTGAACTTGAATCAACATACGAACAATTAAAAGAAAAAGAATTAGTAGAAAATAAATAATAATAAAATAAAAAATAAAAAATATGTCAAATATTACATTGATAGTGCCTGCCCATAAGTTAGAAACTGAATATATGGTCAGATGTATTGAAAGTATAAAAACACAAAAAGTGAAACCTTATGAAGTACTTTTTGTGACATCTAATGACGAAGAATTAAATGTGTACTTAAATAATTATGATTTTGGTGAAATTACTGATATTACCAAAGTTCTTAAAAATGAAAGTGGTGAATATGATTTTCAGTCACAAATAAACTATGGTGTTGAACAAAGTAGTGGAGAATATTTTACATTTTTGGAGTATGATGATGAAATGTCTCAAATTTGGATTAAAAATGGTGTTGAATATATTAATGCCTATCCAGATGTTGGTGTTTTTCTTCCTATCGTATATGAAACAGATGAAAATGGTAGGTTCATCTCATTTACAAATGAAAGTGTCTGGGCAAAAGATTTCACAGAAGAAATTGGTTATTTAGATAACAACACACTCCAAAAAATACAAAACTTTAACTTCGATGGTATGATTGTTAGTAAAGAAAAATTTATGGAAAATGGTAAGTTAAAGAAACATATGAAACTTACATTTACTTATGAATTTTTATTGAGAATGAGTTATCTTTCTATACCTATAATGGTAATACCTAAACTTGGGTATAAACATACAAATAATAGAGAAGGATCTTTATTTGTTGATTATAAAAACAATATTAATGTTTTAGAAAGTAAATTTTGGGTAAATAAAGCCAAAAAAGAATATTTTTTCACTCAAGATAGAGAAATAACATATGTACCTTAATTAAAATAATGTCTGAAGAACCTAAAAAAAGGGGTAGGAAGAGAACGACAAATTTATATTTTGGTCCAGAACAAGAAGAAGCGGTAGTTAAATTTTTAACAAGTGATTCAGAATCAGACAGAAATAAAATTTATAATGAATTTTTAAAACATCCTATCAATAAGATGGTTGAATCCATCATAAGAAGATATAAGTTATATAGAAAAGGTTATGAATATGAAGATGTTCATGTCGATACACTTTCTTTTCTTATCACAAAAATGCATAACTTTAAACCAGAAAAGAATAAAAAGGCGTATTCTTATTTTGGTACAATTTGTAAAAATTATTTATTAGGTCAACTAATAAAAGATGAAAAAAAACTTAAAAAAGATGTCCCTTATGATGATGTTTATAGAACAGTTGAAGGTATGGATAGTTTTATCTATGAAATAGATAAAGAAAAAATAAAAATGGATTACTTTATTTTAGACATAAGTGATGGTATAAAAGAAGAGTTAAATCATAAAAAAATAACTGAAAACGAAATAAAAGTTGGTAACGCCCTAATTACTATTTTAGAAAATTGGGAAACAATTTTTGAACGAGCAGAAAGTGGTCATAAATATAATAAAAATTTAATATTATCATACATAAGAGAAATGTGTGATTTAACAACAAAAGATATAAGAGTTAGTATGAGAAGGTTTAAAAAACTTTATAAATTATTTAAAGATGAAAAAATAAATAATGATAATTATTAAAAATACTTTTTTTTAATATTTATAAATAAAACTATTTATGGGTAGACCTAGAAAAAATAAAATTAATTTAGATAAAAATAGTCTTCAACATTTAATGCAAGAAATTTATAATGATTGTAGTAATATAATGAATAGTGCAAGAAAAGAACTTAATGAAAGAAAAAATAGGGTTGATATTGAAGACATAAATGATGAATATCAAATAGGTAAAGTTAATAATGAAACACTTAAAATAATTGAAACTACTATAGATAAAAAATTGGCACTTGCAAAACTACAATCACAAATAATAACTAATAAAGGTCCTGAAAATGTAGATGGTGCTAATAGTATTACTGAAAAAGATAAAGATATTTTAAGACAACTTTTTAATGAAAAATCTAATAAGGGAAATACTGAGTACGATATTGATTAAAAACTTTTTTAATGAAAAACGCCTGTAACCCTAATGATTTAGTCGATAAAGCAAAAAAAGAAATATTTGATTTAATTTCTTTAAATAAAACTTTATGTGGTAAATTACCTAATTTAGAAATACCCAATTTAAATCCATCTAGTGCTATAAATAACGCTAAAAATGCTTTAAACCAACCAAGTTTAGCAGTTATTGATTTTTTATCTGATATTATAGCAGTTGTTTCGGGAATCAATTTTGATGGTATGAGAATGCAATTAATTAATTGGTTAGTAGAACAATTACAACCTTTGGCGGCAGATTTATCTATAAATTTATCTGCATCAATAAAAAAATGTTATGCCTGTAAAGTTAACCCAGTTATACCTGGATGGTTATTTGTAAAACAACCTGGTACAGTAGGTGTAGATGGTAATGAAATTGATGGTGTTGGTCTTAACATAGAAATAAGTAAAGTAGATTTATTTTGTTTTTTTGGTATTGATCCTAATAGTGAGGCAGGTAAATTAGTGTATGATGGTAATTCTGATAATGATATTACTAGGTTTATGTGGGATGTAATTCAACAAAATGGTAACCCTTTAATGTGGAAAGATCCTGACAACAATAAAGAGATACTAGAATTCAGATATTATGAGAATAATGGGGCAGGGTATATTCAAACAGATGGTACTGTTGAGTATCAAAATATAGAAGAAAGGAGTAGAGTTTTTAATATAAGAATACCAAATAGTTATCAAGACAAAACCATTATAACAGTATTAGCCGATTATTTTAATAGTCAAAATCCTTTATTTAACCCAGATAAACTTATCCCTAGTATAATTAATTTAATATATGGGACTATTACAAATAAATTAGATTTACCAACTGAATGTGTCAATAGGTCTGTTGAAGTTGAACAGGCGTTAAAAGATTATATTGAAAGTGGTATAGATGATCAAGAAATTGTTTTTGATAATTCTTTTTATACGTTTACAACTAAACAAAGACAAAATATAAAAGAAATTGTGAAACAGAGGCAACTTGGTGTTAGTCAATTTAAAAATTGTTGTGGTAAAAAAATAAGTACTATTTCATTTGAAACATTAAAAAAAATAAATGAAGATATAGAAACATCACCAACATTAGAAGGGAGAATAGAAACATATACAAGGGCAGTAGATACGTTAATTGATGAATCCGTTGAAGGTGTTTTAGATATTAATAAGAATAGTGGTAGTGCAGAGTTTTTGGCCAAATTTTTAATAGCCTTACAAATTGCCTTAGGTAAAATAGTCCTTTCACCAAAATCATTGTTAATGGTAAATTTGTTTATTTATTTATTAACTAATAAACCTATACAAAACTCATCAATAAAAGAATTATTAAAACAAATTGAATGTATTCTTAGAGATATGTTGAGTGAATTGTTAAGGAAATTAATATATGAATTTTTATTACCTTTAGTAATTAACGCATTAAAAAATTTAATTGTATGTGTATTAATTAAAAAATTAAAAGAAAAAAATTCATATGATTTACAAACATATTTAACTTTATTACCACCATTTATATCAGAAAGTATAGATAAGATAAGTGGTGCCTTAGGTAACGCAGGCAACGCAGTTAAAGGTGGGTTAAGTGGTAATATTGGATTAGATAGTAAATTCTGTAAATAATAATATTTATAAATAAATAAAAAATCATGGCAAATCCAATATCATCAACAATATCTACCGTAACAGGTATACTTAAAAATATGTTCAAAACACCTCAAACACCTCAGACACCACCAGGACCATTAATTGCGATTGGTGCGGGCTTTAAACAGGGGTTAAGTGCAAGTGAAATCGCATCAAAAATAATAGATAAGAAAAAACAATATGGGATACCTACTGGTCCTTTACCAAGTGGTGGTGATAATATTGATTTAATAATGGAAACAATAAGAGTTGAAGTCATTATTGATTATTTTATTAAAAACGCCACAGTCGTAACTGCAATACCACCAGGGGCAATTAACTCAAGTGGTTACGGTACAAGTGTGAACACTAATTTTATTGTAACTAAAGGGTATATAAGATAATTATTATTATGAGTGAAAAAGTTAAAGATTGGGATAATATGAGTAATTCTTCTATAAAAAAAGAATTAGAGGGGTTATTACATAGACAAATATCACTAAAAGATAAGATAATAAAATTATCAGAAAAATTAGAAGATATAGAAAAAGATTATTTCTACGGAAATAAAATATTAGTAAAAAGATATAAAGGGGAATAATAATGGGTTATTATAATGACAGTACAAATACTAACATAATACCAATCATTCGTATTGGTGAGGTTATTTCTATTATAGATAGTACAAAATCTGGAAGAATACAAGTAAGGATTCTAGGTGTTGATAACGATGATTCAGATAATGAGTTAATTTCTTGTGTACCTTTACTACCTAAATATTTAATAACTTTACCAAAAGTAGGTGAGTCTGTTTTTTTATTTCAATATGAAAATAATTTATCGTCATCTACCTCATCTTTTAAAAATAAAAGATTTTGGATTGGTCCATTAATATCACAACCCACAAAATTAGATAACGATCCATATATATCTTCATTATCTATTTTACCTGATGGTTATGAAACTTTAAAAGATCCTAACTTAGAGAAAGGTGCGTATGGTGAAGATGAAGATATTGTATTACAGGGTCGTTATAATACTGATATAATACAAAAGGATAGAGAAATATGGATTAGGAGTGGTAAATTTGTTGAGGGGGAACCGAATAAATTTAATACTGAGGATTTATCTTATATACATTTAAAATATGGTAATGAGAAATTAAAAAGGAATATAGTAGAAAAAGAAGTTGAAACTAAAATCCCACAGTTTCCTGATGTAACTATAAATGTTATATTAAATACTATAACAAATAATAATGAAACCTTAAGTGGTGATTTAACTAATGATAGATATAGTTCTACAGATGTTAATAGAACTGAACTTTTTATTAAAGTAACTGATTATAAAACAGGTAAGGTAAAAAATAGTTTTGAAAACAAAACAGATTATATTGGTACTAATTCTCGACAAGAGGCGTTAGATAAAACTAAAGATTATGTTGATGAAAATAAGGGTGAAAAATGGCAAGTTAAGTCAAAGGCAAATGATGTTATAAAGATTTATAAAGGCACTAATGGTATCGCAGTTTCTGACAACATAAAAGAACCATTAACGGTAACCAAAAAAATTAAAGTTGTGGAATTTGAACAAAATGAAAAATCAAGTGGTAGTGTTATAAATTTGGTCGCAAATAAAATAAATTTAATAAGTCATGATGGTGAACATACTTTTGAACTCGCCAACCCTGAATTTTTAATTAGTGATGAAGAACAAGAAAAAATAAACAATGAGGCCCACCCTATTGTATATGGTGATAAGTTAGTGGAATTCTTAGAATTAGTTAAAGAATATGTTAATTTACATGTTCATCCGTATCATGGTAGAGAGGCAGACCCCAGTACTGTTAAAAATGATGTGTTAAGATTTGATTTAAATAGAATTCTTAATGAGAACATTAATACAAACTAAGATATTTATTAATAAAAAGAAATGGTAACAAGAACATATATTGATAAAAATAATACTATTATATATAGTACTTTAATAAATACAGGTAGAAACCCTATCGCAGAACTTTATTATGGTGGAAAAGAAACACAATCAGATTACACAAGACATTTATTATATTTTGATGTTTCTGATTTACAAGATAGATATACCTCAGGTGAATTAGGTGACTTAACTAATGTAACTCATATACTTAGGATGACAAATAGTTCATCCTTTGATATAGATTTACAGGCACAAAAAGTATTAGATGGTAAACAACGAACTTCTTCATTTGATTTAGTATTGTTTAGAGTTAATAAAGACTGGGATGAAGGTTGTGGGTACGATTATCAAAAATACACTTTTTTAACTAATGGTGGAGACATTACTTTTGTTGAATCATCAAGTAATTGGATTAATAGTACAACAACAACACCTTGGGACCAACCAGGTGTATATTCCGGATCACCATCAGGTATAACAGTTACCACACAACATTTTGATAAAGGTAATGAGAATATCGAAATGGATGTTACTGATGAAGTTAATAGTTTAATAACCGGTGGAACTACAAATTACGGTTATGGTATTTCCTTTGAACGTGATTTAGAAACTAAAGAAGTTGTTCCCGCCCAATATGTAGGGTTCTTTACAAGACACACACAAACTTATTATGAACCATTTGTTGAAACATCTTATAATAACCCGATAAAAGACGATAGGAAGAACTTTTATAGGGGTAAGGTAAATAGACTATACTTCTATACTAATCTTGGCGGAGAACCCGTAAATTTGGACATTAAACCTACTGTGATAATTAAAGATGGTACTGGTACATTATTTTCATCTTATACAGGTACTCAAGTAGTACAATCAACAAAAGGTGTATACTATATAGAATTATTTGTACCAATAACAGAAAGTGATTGTGTATTGTTTACAGACACATGGAGTGGGATAACCATTAATTCATTTAATAGACCTCCAGTAGAATTAGATTTCGAAATAAAGGATGATAATGAATATTATAAATTTGGTGATAGTGAAGGGTTACCTATAGAATATGCAGTTAATCTAAGTGGTATTAAAAGAGATGAGAAAATAAAAAGAGGTGACAAAAGAAAAGTTTTTGTGAATGCCAGAAAACCATATACAATTAATGAAAGTAGTTTAATTGATGGGTTACAATATAGATTATGGATTACTGAAGGTAATAGTCAAATTAATGTTATTGATTGGACTGATGTTAATAGATCTTTTCTTAAAAATTACTTTATTTTAGATACTTCATGGATGATACCTAATGAATATTATATAGATATAAAATTAACTTCTAATCAATTAGTGAAAACATATACTAACACACTTAAATTTAATATTGTAAATCAAGTAAATATTTCACATTGATTATTCTGTTTGGTCAGTAGGTACTTTTATAGTATACTTTTCATCAATTGGGTATTTGAATTCTTTAGTTAATTTTAAACTTTTATCCATAATAATAGATGCCATTTTTTCTATAGAATTCTCTGTTACTTCTTCAGGGTAAGGTAAAATAATATCACCTATTTCTCCTAAATTTGTTTCCCCTTCAACAAATGGGGAAACCTCATAAGTTATTTTAATTAAAAAATTGTTATTATATTCTTCAGGGTCTTTTGGTGTATTCCAAGATTGAAACTCTATAGGTGTATTATATTTGTCTAAATAATAATATTTTATTGTTACTAGTAACTTTCTATGTCTTTCGTATTCCCAATAAACCGAAGAAAGAACAGAAATGGGATTAAGATTAAATGGTATATAAAACATTATTCTATCTTCTCTATTCCATAGAGAAACAGTTCTCTTATCAGTAAAATTTTCATCACCTTGCATATTGATAATTAAATCATCCATAATTTGTGGTGAATCATTCTCAGTAGTTATATTATATATTTTATTAAATATTCTCTCCATATATCTAAAAAAAATAAATCCTTTAAATACTGTTTTTTTGGTAGCCTCTAGTTCTTTAAAAATGTCATTTCTATTATAATAATATGTATCTGAGATATTATATGCCATCTGATAACCTATACCATAAGTTTCAATTAATTCTGTTGCAACTTTCCAAATGTCATAATATTCCCATAGACTCTCAATACAAGAATATTCTTTATGTAAAATCCGTAATATTTTTTTTTCCTTAGAAGAAAATTGTTTAGTAACATCTAAATATGTTTCTTCTTTTATCGTATTTTTTTTATTTTTTATCACAATTAAAGGTTTTTTTTTGTTAAAAATTAAATATAGTTATAAATATTTAAAAAACAAAAAAAAAGGGGTAGAAAAAATTTCCACCCCCTTTTATTAATATAATAATTAAGATTATCTCAATTCATTAAGGTTAAATGTAACAACACCATCAACTGTTACAACACCATAGAAACGGTTATTAACCATTTTTTTAGCGTACCTAGTCATAATACCCTTAGTTGGGGCAAAATTAAATGGATTTTGTAATGTTGGTGTCAATTGTAATGGTACGTAAGGTGCATAAATGTACCCAGTATCTAACAATGACTTCCCTTTATGTCCTACAATTATTGAATTCGCAGGTGCATATGGATCACGATAAACAGTATATCTTCCACCCAATGAACCAACTTTTTCAATACCCATATTGTATTGGTCTTGTTCTGGAGATGCATTTGATACGTGGAAGTATTCTAAGTCATCAAAAATTGCAGAAACCTCAGACGAAACGACAACAAAATTCGCACCACCTCTTAAAGTAGCCTTGTGGATTTGTGCAGAAAGTTGGTTGATTTTAGTAATCAACGTTTGATTCCACTCTTTTTGAGTATACGCATTAAATCCACCACTAGCGGTTCTTTTCCATCCATTGTAATCCCATCTTAATTGCCAAGCCGCACCAACTCTTAGATCTCTAAGTATTTCTCTATCAATCTCTGCTGCTACTTGTTCAGAAAGCAAAGCAGTAAGTTCTGCTTCTGCATCAATGTTATGGAATGCACTAACATCTTGAGCCAATTCTGGTGACCAAGTTGCTCTTAATTTTCTTTCAGTAACTGAAACAACAACTTCATCAAGTTCGAAAGAAACTTCTCCCATTTCAGTTGCAAATTCTAGAGATGCATACTGACTCCAAGATGGTGTAAATGTTGCACCAGTAACCGCATCGGTTGCACAAGCACCAATATAACCATCAAAGGTAGATGCACTACAACTTACACATGCTGGATGCGTTAGGTCTACTTCAACTAATAAACAACCATCTGGTGTACAAATGTCAGTATAGTCTACTATACCTCTACCATATTTTTGTGTTACTAACCTAAATGGTACGTTAGCACCAGATGCAATTATTACATCGCCATTACAATCAGTAACTGCCGTATCAACTGTGATATGAAGTGACGCTAAAAATGCTTCAGTATCCATTTCATTCCCATCAGGTCCAGTTAATCTACCAGCATTAGCAGTAGAAAACCCAGTTACACACATAGTAAGATTTCTAATTGAACCATCACCAGCAAGTGGTTGATCCACAAAAGCAGTATTAACAGTTACACCGTTAGCACTTAATATAACTGGATTAGCACCAGCAGTATCAGTATGTATAGTTAATGCACCTTTTGATGCATCAAATAAACCATCATTGTAGAAAATATCGTAAAGATTCTTTTCTTGTAACACCGTTAGTGATGTTCCATTACAAGCCGAAAACACACACTCTTGCCCTGGTAATGCTGGACCATTTAATGGTGCGTGATTTGTGCCCGATGTTTTAGGTACAAAGAAGAATAATTTACCAATTGGCATATTCATCGCTTGTACCGATACGATATCGTTAGCTAATAATTTAGAGAATACTCTTCTTACTATAGGAAAAACTACAGTTTCAAAAGAACCTGAAGAACCAGCCGAAGTTGATTCATTAAGTAATTGTGATGCCTGGTTTTCATATAATTGTGCAATATTTTCTTTTACGTGACCTTTTAACCCTTCTAAGAAACCTAATTGATTCCATTTAGAAATGGTTTTATGTCTAATTTGTTTAAGGTGTTCAAGTCCGATATTACCGACTTCACCTGAGTTTAACAAATGTCCCATTTTTTTTAATTTTTATTTTAATTTTTGTTATTTTTTATTTTATGATATTCTTCTCATTAAATCTTTAATTGCAGCAATTTGAGGGTCAACATATGCCGTTGATTCGTTCAAATTTTTACCTTGTGAAGATTTAATAGTTTTGTTTACTTTTTTACCAACAGACTCATTAATTGATATTTTTCTATCTAATTCAGTTTTAATTGTTTTATAAATGTTTTTAGATTCTTTTATTGATTCTGAAGTATCAAATCTTTTTAAGATTCCCATTTTTTCTTTTTTGGTTGTTGAATGTTCAGTAAATAATCTATTTACATACGCTAAATTAGTATTGAATAATGCCACTTCATTAAGTTTGCCTTTAAAAATATTAAGAGCCTTTTTATATTGTTCATTTTTTGATTTCAACTCTTTATATTCTTTCAATATTTTAGATTCTCTATTAGTGAATCCTTTCGACTTAACATTACTGTTATTTCTTTTTTTGTTAAGAGTTCTTCTAGGTTTTGTAGATTCAAACATGTTTTTACCTTTCGATTTTCTATTAAGAGTTCTTCTAGGTTTTGTAGATTCAAATCTACCTCTACCTTTTGGTTTTGGATTGTGTGAGGCACCACCTCTACGGTTACCTTGCCTTGCACCACCCCTTGTCCTGGATAGACCTTCTTCTAGATCATCATCATCATCATCATAATATTCATCATCATAATCACGACCTTTCATGTTTTTAATCATTTCATACATATCGTCATCTTCGTCAAGTTCTATTTCATACATTAAATCTTCATCATTCATAGAACCTGAACCACATTCAGAACATAAACCTTCATCACCCATTTCCATAGATTCTTTAATGAAATATTCTGTACCAGCATCATTGTCTTTTAGAAAAATTCCAGAGTCGTCTTTCATAACTTCTACTGTAGAATTATCATCCATACCTTTAAATACTTTAAGTAATTCACCATCAGGTTCATCTCTCATATCAAATACTTCATCATCATCACCCATCATACCCATTAAATCAGTAGATGGTAATTCTAAATCCATGTCACCCATGTCATCTATGTCCATGTCACCCATGTCCATATCATCCATATTTAACTCTAAACCTTCTTCACCTGCATCTAAATCTAAATCGGTGTCTAAGTCTAAATCGACTTCTTCCTCTTCACCGGTATCATCATCTAAATCCAAACTGTCAAGATCTAAGTCAACATCATCAACAGATACATCATCATCAATATCTAAATCAATGTCATCCATACTTAATTCATCATCATCGGACCCTAATTCGATATCGTCTTCTACTTCTTCTTGTTCTCTTAAAGTAGACTCAACAATATTTTCAATTTCTTTCGACATATGTGCCGAAAGCATTTCTTTCGTATTGGCTTTTAAGGCATCCTCTAAAGTCTTTGCCTCTAACAAAGCCTCTTCAATGATTGATTTTCTTTTTGCAGCCATTTTTTGTTTTTAATTTTAATTATAATATTATTATATTTGACACATATTTTTTGTGTTCATATAATAAATATACGTTTTTTTATAAAAAAACACTTTTTGGTATTTTTTTTTAATCTAAAAGGAAATTAGTTAGTGAATCTTTTAAAATAATTTGTTCATTTTTAAGTTTTGATTCGGACATTTGTTGTTCTTCGGATGGTTCTTCATTATATATCCATGAACCTGGAGTGGAAGGAGAGGTAACTATATCCCAACAAATTATTTCAAAATCATCTTGAACAATATTTTTACCATTTTCTTTTTCAAGGGAACCAACACCTCTGGATGAGACACCAATTTTCAAACCTTTTCTAAGGTAATTGGCAACTTTATCACCTTCACAAGATATAATTCCTTGGTTTACAAAACCTGGGGACATAATAATTTCTAATTTACCCATTAGAACATTACCTTCCCACCATAATTCCACTACGTTATGTGAAATTCTACTAATCGCAACGATAGAAGATTCGGGGTGATCTGCCTCACCTAACGCTCTTTTTTCTTTAATTAGTGTGAGGTAATTTTCGGCTTCTCTTCTTAATATATTTTCTGGGTAAATTCTTTCATTTTTATTTTCCACACCATATTTTTGCATTACGGCATAGACAATTAAGGGTTCTTCAATTATTGGTTGACCTTGTGTTAGTTTACTTATTTCATTTATGAAATGTTTATTATCTTTAGGTGAGATATAACCTGCATCATATTCAATAAGGATACCTTTTTTATTAATTTCATTTTTTTTTAATATTTTCATAATATTGATATAGTTTTTATATAAATATATGGTTATTATTAAAAATAATAATTTACATTATTAATAATGTAAAATTCAACCCTTATTAATTTCTTTTTTTAACTTTACTTCATATAACTTTCTTTTAACGGTATCTTTTTTACCGATATATTTATCTTTTATTTCATTTAAACTATATCTTTTTTTCATAATTTTTAATCATATTTCCATTCCTCCCAATAACCATTAGAATTTTCAGAATA
>Ga0233414_10000113_pt1 | contig 35343 bp, 32 predicted proteins | sample Na_anoxic_10_MG_FD_189020 | JGI IMG/M metagenome (GOLD analysis project Ga0233414, IMG submission 189020) | Seawater microbial communities from Saanich Inlet, British Columbia, Canada - Na_anoxic_10_MG | ecosystem: Environmental > Aquatic > Marine > Inlet | place: Canada: British Columbia... | reverse complement strand
AAGAACATTATTGGGTTTAGGACTAGATTGTCCCGCACCTCCACCGACATATATTTTGAGTGTTTTGTTTTTAAGATTACCTTTCTTATAATGTTTTTTTTGAGTATTTTTATAACTACTTTTATGTTTTTTTCTAAAATTACATTTTTTCCTAGAATGATTCTTCTTATTTTTTATCTTATGTAATCTATTTTTAGAAAGTTTCATATATATAATACTTTAAGAAATTATATATATATTTATTTATAAAGTTATATTAATAATGCCAAATCCAACAAAAATAAATGTAATAGAATGCCTTAATGCTACATCTCCTGTGAATGTAGATATGAAAAGTATTACAGGACCATGTGTATTAAAGTGTGATTATAACTATGAATATGGAATATATACACCCAACATTACGAATAAAGATAGTTATTTATCATTAAATTATTCAGGAAAATCAAATCCAGTAAAATATAATGACAAACGATATACAGTTCAAGAAGTAAGAATTTATCAACCCTCATTACATAAATTTAATGGTAGTCATACAGATGGAGAAATAATGATAATTCAAAATGGTCCTGGTAAAAACTTAATTGTATGTATACCTTTTGTTTCAGGGACAAAAACAGATAAAGGGTCTAGTCAACTAAATGGATTAATAGAAGAAGCGGTTTTAAGAACTCCGAATGTAGAAGAATCGGTAACAACATCGGTAGGAGATTTTTCTTTAGATAATTTTATTCCAAATAGAAAGGGATATTTTGCTTATACAGGAACATTGCCTTATACACCATGTAATGGAACCTATTCATATATAGTATATAAACAAGAGGATGCGCTAAATATTAATTCAATAAATTTAGAAAAATTAAAAAAAGTAATAAAGAAAACAGTTGTCACGGTAAAATCGAATTCCATATTTTTTAATAAAAAAGGGGCTAATTCAACAAAAAATTCGGATGAAATTTATATTGATTGTCAACCTGTAAATCAAGAAGGAAAAATATTAGTTCAAGAAGGTCCTGGTGGAACAAATACAGATACTAGTTCTATGGGAGAACCTATAGATATGGAACAAATAGAACCATTTTTGTATATAATTGGTGGTTTAGCAGTAGCAGTAGGAATAACATATGCGTGGGATTATGTAGTAAACAAATTAAAGAAGGAATAAAAATCATTTAAAAATATATTTAAAAAAATAGTATAATGAGTAAATTAAGTTCTATGGAACAATGTGCTGAAAAATCCAAAAAAGAAATAACAAAGTGGCTCGATGATAGTCATACACGTGAATTTCAAACCAAGTCGAAATATATAGATATGTATAATGAAAAGACTGAGTTAGAAAGAATATTATTACAAGAAAAACTAAAAAATAAAAAATTAGAAGAAGAAATCCTTGAATATGATAATACAATGGGTATGATAGAAAAGCAACCAATAGAAGATACAAATAATACAAATAATATAAATAATACAAATAATACAGAATATACCAATATTTTACCTCCAATGAATAAACTATCTGATTATCAAGTATGGAAGAATGAACAAGATAAAATTGTTTATAGAAAAAAACTTTTCAAGAAAATAAAAAATAAGGATGATAAAAATGTAGTGGAATTTGCTGAATGTTGTATATGTTATGAAGAAGGTAATTCCTTCAAAATAAAAACCAATTGTAAGCACGATATTTGTATGTCATGTATTTTAAAAATAAACAAGAAAGATTGTCCTATGTGTAGAGAGCCATTTCCACCAGAAATTACAGGTTTATTAAATAAAGAACCAGAATATACAAAAATATATTCATCGCAACCAGCTGGAATTGATAGTTGGTTTAGTTGGAGTGGAACACCACAATCAACAGGAGTTTATATTAATTTTAAATAATTGGTTAAAACGAAAGAAAAAGAAAATAATAAAATAATTTAATAATTTATTTGATTATTTAGATGACTGATGTAGTATCATTAACATTCATAGCATTATGGATATTATCTAAAACTGGTTTATAATCAAGGGATGATGAACCTTCGTTATTAATAAGAGGAGCCATTTGTTTAACAACTTCTTCTTCTAAAGTTACAGGAAATTGATTAAAAGCAGATAAGTGTCCTTCTTTTTTTAATTCAGTAGGTAAATATCTACTGATGGCAAGGGTTCCTGTAGAATGACTAGATCTTTTGATTAATTCATAAGCGGCAAATATTGCGATAACTCCAACAATTGGGTTAGAATTGGCTAATAAATAAAACGCACATAGAATAATGCCGATATTACCATAAATATTATCAATAAGTGGAGCCAAAGAAGAAGGAGTTTGAACATTTAAAACGATGTAAAATATTAAAACAACTAATAATAATAGTTGATGACGATGACTCTTATGAAATAGTTGATAAGGTTCCATATATCATATTAAAATATTTTTTTATTTCTAACATCCTTTCTAAATATTTTTATTAGTACGAATAAAATTTGAATATGATTAAAAATTGAATAAAAATAATTATTAAAAATAATTCAATACAATACAATATAATATAATGAGTTACTTAGGAAAAAAAGGATATTCATTATTAAAATCCGAGCTAACGATTAAAGAAGAACTCTTTATACGAAAAGAGTTAACTGTAAAAGCATTTGTGCCTAAATCACCTGTTCAACCTGAAGCATTTCCAATATACCGTGAATCTCCTAAAAAATTTTATATGCCAAGATATTTTGGCATTAGCACTTTTGGAGATTTTGAAGAGAATAAATTATCATTAGGAGAGGATATAAATCTAGAATTTGAAGGAGAATTGAGAGATTATCAAATAAATATTGTAAATAAATATATGGCGGCTGTAAAGGATAGTGGTGGAGGGTTATTAGATGTAGACCCCGGTAAAGGTAAGACAGTAATGGCTTTAGATATTATTGCGAAATTGAAAAAGAAAACATTAGTGATTGTTCATAAGTCCTTTCTATTAAATCAATGGTTAGAAAGGATTCAACAATTTCTTCCTAATGCCCGAGTAGGTAAAATACAGGGGCAGATTATTGATATAGAAGATAAAGATATTGTAATAGGAATGTTACAATCGTTGAGTCAAAAAGAATATCCAGAAAATTTATTTGATTGTTTTGGATTATCTATATATGATGAAACTCATCACTTGGGAGCCGAAGTGTTTAGTAGATGTATGATGAGAACAATAACAAATTATACTCTAGGATTATCTGGAACAATGCAGCGAAAAGATGGATTAACCAAAGTATTTAAAATGTTTTTAGGTGATGTAGTTCATAAAGAAAAAAGTAATCCAAATGAACATAAAGTAATTGTAAAGGCAATAAAATATGCTGTATCAGATGATGAATTTAATGAAATGAAATATGATTATAGAGGGAATCCATTATATAGCACAATGATATCCAAATTATGTAATTATAATTATCGTTCCGAATTTATTATAAAGGTTTTACAAAATGAATTGAGTAAAAATAATGATCAACAGATAATGATTTTGGCTCACAATAAAACCCTAATTACTTATCTATTTAAAGCGGTAGAACACAGAAATATTGCCACAGTAGGATATTATATTGGAGGTATGAAGGAAGCAGAATTGAAAAAAAGTGAAGTTAAAAAAATTATCATAGCGACCTATTCGATGGCATCGGAAGGATTGGATATAAAAACATTAACTACTCTAATTATGGCTTCACCGAAAACGGATGTTTGTCAATCTATTGGTAGAATATTACGAACGAAACATACGAATCCCTTAGTAATAGATATTATTGATAAACATGATATATTTGAAAAACAATGGAATAAACGTAAACAATATTATATTAAACAGAAATATAATATCATTTCTTCAAATAATGAGGATTATTTAAAAGATAAATGGGAAATTCTATATGACCCAGTTAAAAATGACGAATGTATTAAAAAAATAAAAAAAAAAGAAGAACCTTTAAAAGGAGTATGTTTAATTACAAATATTACTTAATTTACACTATTACACCATTACATCATTCAATATTTATTTATAAATTTCATTATAAGGTGGTGTATCACCTAGATGTTTCCATGTATTTAAACAATCATTTTTTGGTGTATAAGGAGGGGGATTAGCTAAAGCGGATTGACTAGCATTTAATGAAGGTGGGGCACCTGTAGAATAAATATGACTATTTGCTACATTAGACCCATATTGACTGTATCCACCTCTTTGTCTTCTTTTAACTTTTTTGGATTTTTTGGATTTTTTAGATTTCTTACTTTTTCTGGATTTGCGTCCTTTTCTAGATTTTCTGGATTTGCGTCCTTTTCTAGATTTTTTAGATTTCTTACTTTTTCTGGATTTGCGTTTTTTTCCACCACATTGACTATTTAATCCTCTAGTCATTGGAGGATATCCAGAACCAGCAAATACAGATAAATTCTCTCCCTCAGTTGGTTTATAAGAATAATAAGGATAACCACCTGTTCCATAAGAAAGATCATGGCTACCACCAGATTGTTTGGAAGCATTAATATTAGTATCTGAATTAATACCCTTATTATCGTATTTGGAAAATCCAGCTAAATGAACAGAACCATTGGAGTTAACACCTGATGTAGATGCTAAATCTTGGGATTTGGAAAATCCATATCCGTTACCACCTCTAAAGCGTTTAATATTATATTTGCTTCTATTTTTGTGGTGGCTGTGGTGGCGTTTTTTATTGTGTTTATGGGTTTTCTTTTTTCCACCCGTTTTCACAACTTGATAAAGACCTTTTTGCTGAAGAGCCGATGAACTATCTCCTGCTCCGCAACCAGAAACAGCCCCTACTTTACTGGACATTCCAGGATTAGAAATATGATCATTTGATGGATTAACTAATGATGCTTGTTGAAGTATTGACATATATATATACTTCTTATAAAAAAGAATAAATTAATATTTTGATTCTAGTGAATGTTTAAATACAATATTTCCTTCGTGAACAACTTTAATTGGAACATATTTATTAAATCTTTTATTAAAAATACATTCTATTTTAACGCATTTATCTAAATCAACAAATTTATCTTCATTCATATTTTCAAACTCTTCATCATCATCACTTTCCTCTAAAGCGTCTAAATTGAAATTTTCTTTAATATTTCTAAATAATTTATTCATCATAATACTCGTTTCATAAGTAGGTATGGCAGCAATATCAAATTTTTCCAAAACATTATTTCGATTTTTAGCATATAAATCATATATATCATTTTGAATATCCGCTTTAACGGAAAAAATATATTTGGAATCACTTATTTCATTATTTTTATAAAGAGTGGAATTATATAAGTTAGATTTATTATTAATATTACGATTTTGAATAGAGAAAATTTCATATGGTAATTGTTTTACGGTAATTAAAGATTGTTCAAAACTACTTTCTATTACAGGTATTCCTAATCCTATTCCGTGTTTTCCAATTATAATTTGTTTTATTTCGTTACTTAATATATTTTTTAATAATTCCAATTTAAATTGTTCTGTATTATTTTCAATATTTTTTCCCTTGTAAAAATGAATATTTTCGATGGAAAATAATTTTCTTTCTTTCACCATAATTAAGGTTCCATAAAATATGGTTCCCAATACTATTTTTTTTTCAAATGTTTGTGGTACTACAAATATATTTTTGATAAATTTTTTAGAACCAGGATTTATTTCAATAAATACACAAACTTTGGTATCTCTAACATAAGTAAACCATACTAAATGTTTTTTACCCTTAGGTATTAAAAAATACATATCACTACAAACTTTTTTATGGATATTTTCATAAGAAAGTTTTAAATCAGGTAACCGTTTTAATAACTTATTTTTATCTTCAGTCGACAATTTCATATAATAAATAATGATAGATAATCTTTAATATAGTTAAAATGTAGAATAACTACTACTACCAAAAGAACCACTATTACCGAAAGATTCACCAGTTAATAACCCACCTAGATTGTTAACATTATTATTAATATTACTATTATTATTATTACTATTATTACTATTATTACTATTATTACTATTGCTATTATTACTATTGCTATTACTATTACTATTATTACTAGTAGATGTATTATCGCTTAATTCTTTTAAATAATTTTTAAGTTCATTTTTCATATTTTCATTTGTCATATTTTCATTTGTCATATTTTCATTTGTCATATTTTCATTTGTCATATTTTCATTTCCTTTTTGTTTTAATATAGGTTGTTCTTTCATTGTATTATATAAAGTTTCATATTGTTGTTGAGGTTTATTTACTAAATCTTTTACTTTTGGAATCGTTAAATTTGTCATAAAAAAAGTAAATAAATAATGAACTAAAATAATTAAAATCAAGGATATTATACTTATTTGAATAATCCATGGAATCATATTATATATCAATTACATAGTTTTAATCTAGATAAAACGTACTAAGATAATAACTATATAGGAAATTATACTTGTTGGAATCATATATGATTTCATATCCAATTATTTTTTTATATTTATAGATAAACAATTTAAACCGATTATATAATTTATTATAATGGTCAATATAGTATTAGTAGATAAAACAGGAGAATTAAAAACATGTAAATATAATGTAGATAAAGGGGATGAATTATATAAAAAATGTAAATTTAAAAAAATCGATGATTTTGAAAAAAGACATTCGTGGAATAATAATAAAAAAAAATATAATTTTAATTCAGTATCTTTATATTCTAGAAATATTGGAAAGGCAAATACCGAAAATAAGTATGACTTTCCTCCTCCTGTAGATAGTACATTATATTTTGGATGTTGTGCTTTAGTAGCAGAGGATGATGAGGAAAATGTGATAGACTTGAGTGTTGAAGAATGGGAAAGTTTTTATGAAGACTTATTTGGTGGATTTGAAAATTTAAATGATACAGCTCATGAAGATGAAAATGAAGAAGATGAATTAGATAATATTCCGATGGAGATGAAAACAAAATCTGGTTATTTAAAGGATGATTTTGTAGTTGAAGATAATGAAGTAGAAAATGGTTCTACAGAGGGAAGTGACGAGGCTGAATATGAAGATGATTCTGTAGAATTAAATTTTGAGGAATATTCATATAGTGATGAAGATTAAATCTTCAAGGGTGTAAAATGAATTTAATTTATTATTTATCAATATATTTATAATTGATAAATAATAAAAAAAAATTGATTAAAGAAAAATTATTATTAATAAAGTAAATACAACATGTACAAAATAGAGAATCCAAGTGAATTTAGAGAAAAAATAGCCTTTCATTTTAATAACATTTTAAATAATGAGAGAATGTCTTCTAACCTGGAGAAAGGGATTTTTAATTACAGTTTAGAACATGCTGATAAGTTAAATGTAGTTAAAAAATGGGATAATGACTATTTTATTAGAATTTATGTAGACCGGATCAAAACAATTCATAATAATTTAAAAGATAATAGTGTGAAAAAATTACTAACTAATAAAATAATAAAGGCTCATAAATTAGCCTATATGACACACCAGGAAATGCAGCCAAGTAAATGGGATGCTTTAATTCAAGAAAAGAAAATAAGAGATGAAAATAAATATGCGCCAATCATAGAAGCATCAACAGATAATTTTAAATGTTGGAAATGTAAATCTAAAAAATGCACATATTATCAATTACAAACAAGGTCGGGTGATGAGCCGATGACTACATTTGTAAATTGTTTAGATTGTGGAAATAGATGGAAATGTTAAAAAATAATAAAAATAAAATACAAAAACAATAAAAAATAATTTTTTAAATTTTTATTGTTTTTATTAATTAAATTACCAAGGGTTTAAAGAATTTCTAAATCTTTGAGATGCCAATATTCTGATACTCCATTAGGTAAAGGTCTTCGAATAATAACAGGAATAACTTTTTCCTCTAATTCTTTAAGAGCGATTAAATATCCATCCATTATATTGGTTGGTATTTTAGTCAAAGGAGTGGCTCCATTATTAATTTGTTTTGCTCGTTGACCCAAAATTCGTGTTTTTTCATATTTTGTCAATATAGGAATTGTTTTATGTAAATCATCGATAATAATATTTTCTTTATTTCGTTGAACCTTGGCTAAATTATACACTTCATTATAATTATGAACTTGGGATTCGGGGTGTTGTTCTAGTAAATAATTATGCCTTATTTCTTTATCAAATTTTTGTAAATATTCATCATCTTCTTCTTCTTCTTCGTCAGAATCGTAATCGGAATCATTTTTTTCAATATGTGTAGGTAAATTAATATGTGTTGTAGGTAATTCAATTTTTTTAGAAGCAGCTTTTTTAGAATGCTTTTCTGAAACTTTAACCATTCCTGTATTATCGTCAATACTAAACCCATCGTCTTCTTTTATTTCTCCTTCTTCGCCGGATATTATACTAGCATCATCATCCGCATCATCATCCGCATCATCATCCGCATCATCATCATCCGCATCATCATCATCCGCATCATCATCATCCGCATCATCATCATCCGCATCATCATCTGATAATTCATTATAATCAAGAATTAGATTTCCCTCATCATCATACACTTTATTGATATCTAAATTAGATTTTTGTATTGGCTTAGAAAAAGTAGGTTTAACTTGTTGTGAATCAACAGCTACTTCATCATCACTTATATTTTCGAAATTAGTTTGTTCTAAATCACTCATTCTTATTATATATTATTATTATTATTACTTTTTTAAATAACTTCAATTTTTTATTTAAAAAATATGTATAATTTTTATAATACATTATAATTTTTATAAAATAATAAATTAAACATTACCATCAGTTTTCCAAATGGTATCACATTTGGCACACATATATATATATAATTGGTTCATATCATCATATCTAATATATATAACTTCTCGTTTACATTTTTCATTATTACTATCACATTCAGTATTGGGACATTTAATAGTATTAATTCTAGGTAAAGTAGGATCCAATTTGGTATATTCATTAATAATATGATTATATTTTTGTTCACTGCGTTTTAATTGGACTTTGGATACGCAAATATTATTTTTAGTAAGCTCTGTATCTTCATTTCCACAATTTCTACAATAATATATAAGTTGGTTTTCATCATCACTTGAAATTCTTATGTAATACATATTATCGCAATTATTACAAAAGTGCATCTTTCTTGAATAGTATATATATTATTATTTATTACATTTCAATTTTAAATTAAATTAATTAAATCAATTAAATTAATTAAATCAATTTAAATTTCTCCCATAAATTATTCCAATTAATAACACAATTTAAATGATATATACCTGTTGTAATCGTCTTATTTTCTTTATTTTTATTTTCCTCTAAAATAGAAAATATTTCATCCTTTTTTTTTGTGAATTCATTCAAAATCTCTTCTTTAAATAAATCGGTATAATGGGACATATTCTTAACAATTGGGGAATTATTGTTTAATATATCAATCACACAAAAATCTATATTTCTATATGATATGATTTCGTTATAAAGTTCTACTTCTTTATGTCTCATTGTAAATCCTGGTTCATGTAATAAAGGATAATTATCCATTATACTTATAATAGTCAATAAAATAGTTCTTATACTTTGACAGCCTGTCCATTGGTCTCCTTTCCAAGTATTTAATAGCGATAAACACATTTTACCATTTTTATACATATTTGGATGAAATCTAGTGCTACCATCACTTGTTTTAAATTCAACCAATGGGGGTTTATGTGGATAATCATATGGAAAGGTGAATTTAAAAAAATAGGACCCTCCAACATATTTTGATTCAGATGGACCAGAAATATATACATATCCATTTAAAATATTTTCATCGTCGTGTTTGTAATAAATTCCATCATTATCTAAGGGATTTTTAATAAGCTCTTTTACATCCTTTAATAATCTTTTAGTAGTTTCTCTCGAAATAGTTATTATATCATTAGACATCTTATTACATAATAGGTATATATTTTTATATCTTAATTATAATATAATTAATTTTATTATAATATCTACGATAATACAAAAAATACAAAATATACAAACTAAATTATATTCATTTTAGACAAAAAACATGTATTTTATCCCTCATTTTTTTATTATTCATAATCAGTTTGTTCATTTTAACATTTTGGCAGATAATACAATAAAAAATTGACCTAAAAATAATATGTATATATATATCATACTCTATGACAACAATGAAAAAAACATTTGAGTCTTATTTAAAATTACATTATTCTAATAAAGGAGAGGGTTTTACACATACAAGAATAGGAGATAATAATTTAAATATTAAAGGAGGAACTTATACAATAACTGATCTTGACAATTTTTATACTAAATATATAAAAAATGTATTTGAGGATGGTAAGTTTGAGTTTCTTACTGAAAAACAAAATTCTGATAGCGGACCCATTGCGATTGATTTTGATTTTAGATATTCACCTGATATAGAAACTCGACAACATGATGAAGATGATATTATAGAAATGATTAATTTATATTCTCAAGAATTGCGTGAAATGATAACTATTCCATCTGGAACCGATATTCCTGTGTATATATTTGAAAAGGACAATGTAAATATGTTGGATAAAATTACTAAAGATGGAATTCATATGATTATTGGTATTAATATGGATAGAAATCTTCAAATTTTATTAAGAAAACGAATTTGTAATAAATTAAAGGAAGTTTGGGATAAGTTACCTCTTGAAAATTCTTGGGATGAAGTATTAGACGAAGCAGTTACTCGAGCATCTGTTAATTGGCAACTATATGGTTCCAGAAAACCTGGTAATGAAAGTTATGTATTTAAATATCATTATATGTTGGAATTAGAAAATGATGATTGGACTTTATCTGTTATGGATGTCAATGATTTTGAATTAAAAAAGAATTTTAATCTACTTTCTGTTCAATATACTGGTTATAAATCATTTGAAATGTCGGATGATATCAAAGCTGAATATGAAGCAATAAAAGGTTCTAAGAAGAAATCGAGAAATAAATTAAAAATTATTGATAAACATGCCACAATAAATATTAATGAAGTTACATGTCAAGCAGAACTAGATAATGTTGTTGATAATTTTATAACTCAATTAGATAACTCACCAAATGATTATAATTTAAAAGAGACACATCAATATACAATGTGTTTATCTGAAATATATTATAATCCATACGATAAATGGATTCGCACAGGATGGGCATTAAAAAATACGAGTGAAAAATTATTTATTACTTGGATCGCATTTAGTGCTCAATCTGATAAATTTGATTTTGACAAAATTAGTGAATTATATGATATGTGGTGTCGATTTGATAAATCAAATGATGATGGATTAACATTCAGATCTATTATTTATTGGGCAAAAATAGATAATCCTGAAAAATATAAGGAAATTCGAGCCGAAACCATTAGTTATTTTATTGATAAGACCATTGAAGCACCTACAGATTTCGATTTCGCATTAACTCTTTATCAAATGTATAAAGATGATTATACTTGTGTCTCTATAAAGAAGGATATATGGTATGTATATAAAAATCATCGTTGGGAAGAAAATGAAGGAGGAACAGATTTAAGAATGGCTATTTCCCAAGAATTATTTAATTTATATTTTGCAAAGTTCATCGAAATTACCAAAATAATGAGTAGTGGAACAACTGATCCTACAAGTGAGAAACATAAGGACTTACAATCAAAGGCAAAAAAAATTTCTGAATTATCCAATAATTTAAAACGTCGTGGAGTAAAAGATAATATTATGAGAGAAGCGAAAGAAATATTTTATGATAGCGCCTTTATTGATAAAGTAGATGCAAATCCTAGATTAATGTGTTTTACCAACGGTATTTATGATTTTAATAGTAAATGTTTTCGAAAAGGTAAACCTGACGATTATATCTCCAAATCTACTAATATTGCTTATACACCCATTAAAATTAATCAACATCAGAAAATTATTACTGAAATTAATGATTTTATGGTTCAATTGTTTCCACAAAAAGAATTACGAGATTATATGTGGGAACATCTGGCATCCACATTAATTGGAGAGAATAATGATCAAACATTTAATATTTATAATGGTTCTGGTAGTAATGGAAAATCCAAAATGGTTGAATTAATGTCCGCTGGGTTGGGTGATTATAAAGCGACTGTTCCTATTACCCTTATCGCATCTAAACGAAATTCTATTGGAAGCACCTCTTCCGAAGTTGCTCAATTAAAAGGAATTCGTTATGCTGTAATGCAAGAACCATCTAAAGGAGACCGTATCAATGAAGGTATTATGAAAGAAATAACAGGTGGCGACCCTCTTCAAGCAAGAGCATTATTCAAAGATAGTATTACATTTATTCCTCAATTTAAATTAGTTGTCTGTACCAATACATTATTAGATGTTGGTAGTAATGATGAAGGAACATGGAGAAGAATTTGTGTTTGTGAATTTATATCTAAATTTTGTATAAAAGAAGAGTTTGAAAGTGAAAGAGAACATCAATTTGAAATTGATAAAAAAATAAATAATAAATTTCTTGAATGGACTCCTATATTTATGTCATTATTGGTTGAAAAGGCCATTAGCACAGATGGTCTTGTAAAAATTTGTAATGCCGTCAAATCTAGTAGTTCAAGTTATAGAAATACTCAAGATTACTATAGTGAATTTGTTGCGGACAAAATAAAGAAATGTCCTGGTGGAAAAATAAAGGAAAATAGTTTGTATGAGGTATTTAAGGGTTGGTATCAATTACACCATGGTAAAAATATTCCAAAGGGTCGTGAATTATTTGAATTTATTAATAAAAAATTCGGACGAAAAGAAAGAGGTGTATGGAATAATATATCCATTATTTATGATGATTATGATCCTACTGTAGATGAATATGAAGAAGAATAAGAAGAATAACAATACTATAAATATTACATATTACACCCTTCAAGAGATTAATTCACTTTTTTATCGTAAAAAGTGAATTCTAGTAGTGATTATGTAGGTAATTGCCTACATATGTAGGTAGAAATATTGGACTGAAAAAAGGCACTGTCAATGATACTTGTAGGTAAATCACTTTTTTACTTTTTTCACAGACCTAATCTGAAATTTTAAAATTACACACATATATTTGTTGTGTTTTTTTGATTCTTGGAAAAAGGATTGAGAAAAGTGGTGAAAAAGTGATTTAGAGCATTATGCTCTGATTTCAATTTCAATTTTTTTAAATTTGTGATTGTTAATTTTTAAAGTATTTGCGAAAAGTATTTAGGAGTTTTTAATGTAAGTATATTATACTAACATATGACTAACGAAATTACATCAAAAAACATCAAAAAATTTTATTGTGAAAGTTGTGACTTTAAATGCGATAAAAAAGGTGATTATAACAGACATTTACACACTGTAAAACACCAAGCACTAACATATCCTAATAAAAAAACATCAAAAAACATCAAGCTATATGAGTGTGAATGTGGTAACAGTTATAAACATGCTTCTTCACTTTGCGGACACAAAAAGAAGTGCTCCATTGTTCAAGGGAAGGAAAAGTCAAATACTAATAATACGAATACTACTAATAAAGATGGGGATGAAGATATGGATGTAGACAAAAAATTCTTGGTAAAAATGCTCTTGAAGAATCAAGATGTAATGGATAAATTAATGGAAATAATGCCCTTGATAGGAAATCAAAACAATAATACAAATAGTCTGAATACGACAAATAATCAATTCAATATTCAAATGTTTTTGAATGATCATTGTAAAGATGCGATGAATTTAACTGATTTTATACAATCATTGCCGATAACCGCAGAAACATATGATCATACCATAGAGAATGGATTAACAAAATCCATAACAAAAATGATGGTAACTGGTTTAAGTGAAATGGATATTTTACAGAGACCCATTCATTGTACGGATGCTTCTAGAAAAACATTGTATGTAAAGGACAATGATATATGGGAAAAGGACAATGAACTACTACATATGTTGAAGGGAATTCAGGATTTGTCATTTAAACAAAGAGTAAACATACATAAATGGCAAGATGAGAATGAAGGGTGGGATGTAAAGGATGATTTACAAACAAAAATAACCATGTTGGTATTTCATACCATGACGGACTTGGATAACGATGTTAAGGAAACAAGAAAAATAATAAGCGCCATAAGTAAAAATACTTATTTAACCCATGAAATAAAAAATCAATATTTATCTTGATTTTCTCTCTACATCGTTGTATTAATAAATATTGCCTGTTATTTCTCTCATCTGAACCGCGTTGTATAATGCAGCATATTTTATTTTATTGTTTTTAAAATTAACGATTTTATTCCTATTTTTGAAAAATATATTATTAAAAATAATTATATTATATTTTTTTTTATTTCCTAATTGATTTTTTTTATACATTTCTCTCAACTCATGTTCTGTTAATTCTCCCTTGAATCCTTTTTGTCCATGAATTCTTATGTAACTAATATCACTATTTGGATTTCCGAAATTTAATCCATTCGGCATCGTTCCTACCCAACCCGGTGTTTTTGAATCTTTTATAATATAAGTTCCGCAAATAGTAATGTTGTTTTTTTCCATTTCATTATATATATAAGGTGTTAACCACGATTTATTTCGAAATTCTATGACCATATTCATTCCTTCGGGAAAATATTCTCTTAATTCGCGAATTCTTGATAAATTAATCTCTGAGAAATTAAATGACGGGGGTAATTGAAATAATATAGACACTATTTTCTCTCTACAACTTTGAATCTTATTCCATAATAGTTCCCAAGACTCTTTCACATCTTTTAATCTTTTTATATGAGTAATATACTTTGAGGCTTTTATACTTAATTTAACATTCGAAGGATACTTTGTCCACGCATTGACAAGAGCGTCGGATGGAAGACGATAAAAGGTAGTATTCACTTCTATACAATTAAGATTTAAATCAAACCATTTTTTACTTCCAATCATAAATCCCGAAGTCCCAGTTAAATAAGGCATATTGAATATTCAATTTTATTAAATGATATTTATTGAATTGAATTAAATATCATCATCAATTTTTTGTTTAATTATCTTAATTAGATGAATTCTTTTTCTTTCCATTACGAATTGCAGCTTGTCTTGAATGTCTAGATACAACACCTTTTAATCTACATCCTCTTTGGAATTGAACACCACCCGCCATAACATAATGACTACTAGTATGATGTTTATACGCACTAGCGGTTGTATCATTAACTACATTTTTTTTATGATAATACTGTGACGGGATTGCTTTGGATTTAGATCCCGAATTACTGTTTAATTGGGCACCTTTAACTAAATGTTTATTCATCTTTCGATTATTTTGGATTTCTTTCATACAATCTGTTTTATTCAATAAATAAAGTTTATTGGTTAAAGAAGGTATTGTATACCGCAATTCCGTAGTATTTATAATAGGAGTTTCTTCTTTTAAGGTATCTTCTTTTACAGTATCGTCATTATCATTAGGTAATTGTAAAATACTCATATACTACTTTATAACAAAAAATTTTGAAAAGAAAAAAAGAAAATTGAAGTTTTTTTTGTTAAATACTGTTCTGTATATATACAATTTACAATGTCCTCAACGATTTACAATATTAATAGTGCAACCATTCGAGGAAAAATGGCATCATTTGATTATGATTGGACGATGGTAAATCCAAAAGATGGAAAAACCTTTCCAACATCTATAGATGACTGGCAATGGATGTATCCAAATGTTCCTGAAAAAATAAAACAATATTATGAAGAACCAATTGAAGAAGAGGGGTTTACGTTATATACGATATAATATTCTAGGGTATCAATTTACATCCTTCGTAATTAAATCTTTATTTTCTCTCTACGTGTATAATAATATTCAACATTATTTAACCTGTCATTATTATATAAATTTTCTGCTAATTTATATGTTTCGTCTATTGTATACACATAAATTAAAGTTTCTTTTTTCATCAACTCAATAATAGCATTACAAATCGCATGTCGCATTATATCATATGGTATTTTATCAATAGTATTATTATAACCAGTTGTTTGACATACATATTCAACAATTATCTTATGTTGTCGTGATATTTCTGTTTTAAATTTATTATAAAATGGTTCAATATTGAATTCTGTATTCATTTATAAACTATTCAAATATATATTATATATACGTAAAACGAATAGTTCGTATTTTACACCCTATAAAATATTCTAAATTTACAATATATTTTTAGAATATTTACATTTTTGCTTTTTTAAAGATTTAAATAAACCAACCTAGAATTAGATTTAATCCAGTTCCAAATATTTTCAAGGAAACTAACAATCTTAAAAGCAATAATTGGATAAAGAGCCAAAGCAACTACTATACCCCATAATTTAAGTTCTTTGTATCGTTTACTTAAAATAATGGCTATAATAATTAGAATGATTAAATATTTATATTTATTTTGGAAATGATGTGACCACCATCCGGCTGTGCTATTCTGTGCATTCTCATAATAAGTTTTTCTATCTGAAATTTCAATGGTATGAATTTGTTTTTCCACAGTTTTTTGAAGAACAGTATTTTGTTTTTTCAACATTTTAAATAAATCTTTGGTATTCTCTAAATTTTGAATTTGATTTTCCAATAAATCAAATTCTCTATTTAATAAAGTCATCATTTGTTTATGTTTTTCCGCCAATTTTCTTTTGGCGTTCATCGCTGTTTGTTTATATCTCTCAGCCTCTAAGGAAGATTGTCTATTAGCAACATTATTTTTAATATCTTGTTGCTCTTTGATATAAGAATCAATAAAACTAGTGACCTTACTAGATGTATTATCCATCATTTTATTGAATTTATTTATATTTAACATACCTGATAGTTTATCAGCCGTAATACATTTTGAATCTGGCATTATATTAATATATCAAAATATTTAAAACTTTTCACAATATCAAAATATTTAAACTTTGGCAAAATTGCTATCATCAGAATAACCTTTCACTTCTTGGTTATTATTCTTAAATATATTCACATTAAAATCGGCTTTATTAAATGAATTTTGTAAACATCTCTCTCCAACAAAAGGTTCGGATTGACTAGTTTCATAACTAGGGGTTACACATTTCTTTTGATTATTATCCCATAATGTTCCAAAATCGTTACCATCAGGACAACATGCTTCTCCAACACAAGACATACTATAATCCCGTTTTTTTGGTTGATCATCATTATTACTCTCACCATTAAGATCTACATTATCACTATTAAAAGGGAAATCATATTCAGAAAAAACCATATTATTTCTGCGAGCAATATCGATTGCTTGAAATATAACAATAATAATTAGTAATCCAACTAATATACCAATTAAAGCGGTAGCAATATTTTTTGGAATAAATTCTTTTTTCATTAAAATTCCTAAAATTAATATTGGAATACAAAAATATACAATCGTTTTCATAACATTTGTTTGAGCCCCATATTTATCACTATAATAATTGTTAATTTCAGCCATTCTTACTTTATTAAATCTAGCTTCTTCTAATGTAGATAAGTTTTTATTTACATTTGTAAGCTCTTGACCAATAATCCCATTAATAGCAGTTTCATCTACCAAACTATTTCTGGATTGAGCCACATTTGATTGTGTAGCAGCATAACTATTATTAATGGAAGTGTATAAGCTAGATTTTAATTGTTGTAATTCTTCAATTTTTTGTAATAATTGTTTTTGTTTATTTAAATCAGGGTTTTGTTGAACACTCAGTGCTTCTAAATTATTATAAACACTTTGAATTTGATTATCGATTTGACCAACTGTCTGTAATGTTTGATCCTCTCTTGTCAAATCTTGTTGAATCATTTGGTTATTCATTATATATTATCATGAGAGATAATATATAAATAATGAGCTTTTATTGATTTTTATTGATTTTTATTGATTTATTTCATATATTTCATAGCCCCTATAGTAATTCCCAAAGCGACGATACTCCATAATATATATTGTTGGTTATAGCTTAACATATTTAAATTAGCATCTTCTTCTAAAGCCGCGTTATGGTCACCCATTTTTTTACTTTTTTTAATATTTTTATAAACTTCTTCATATTTGTTTAGTCTATTTTTTAGTAATTTATATTCACCTAATAATTTTTGATTTAATATTATATCTTCGGCGCTTAATTTAATAATATTAGCATGTATTTTGTCTAAAATAACATTTAATCTTTTATATTGAGCATTTATATTTTCATTATCTCTCGTCGAGATTATTCCCAAGCCACATTTAATTTGTGAAGTCATATCTGATCCCATACTATAATTAAACATATCTTGTGTAATCATTCCTATATGATTACTATTACAACTGGAATTAAGGTCTAATTTTGGTGTTCTTATATATAAGTTTAAAGTTGTGTCAGGTTGTCTATTTCCGTTTGGCCACATATTTGCGTTCTTTAACCAATATTGTTTATCGGATGGTCTATACACAAATCCAGTACATCCTGGAGTTTCTATACATTTTTGTTTTATTTCCTCAATATTACTTGAATTACCTTGTCCTCCTACTATATCATCGCCCCATGAATTAAAATTATTTATTACTTGAAAATCACTAGGAGCATTTTTAACCCCTTTTGTATTCATTGGTCCATTTGGAATCAAATTTGCTTCAGTATCAGTAATATGATATGTTTTATTAAGGTTAGAATTATTAGCACCTTGGGTTTGATAAACCGAATAGACCGAGGGTATAGAACATGAATCACTCTCAAGTTCTGAACCATTTCCTATATAACATTTTCCACGTCGTGTTTCATCATTTGGTGGTGACAAAGTATAATCTCTATTTACTGGCCACTTTCCCGGACTATCTAAATCAATCCACCCTATATTAGAACTAGCTATTCCATTAAATGAGATTGCTGATATATAATAACCATCATTGCTACTACAAGTAAGTTGTGCTCCAATAGGAGAGCCTGGTGGATTAAATGTTTTTGAAATACTTTGTCCTTTACTAACACCGTTAAATATCTCTTCATTATTACTATATGTTTTATCTCTATATAACCATCTCACTAAACCTTTACCTGATGTACCAGCATACTTGTTCGAACCAATAGTAATATCTATAGATATATTAGAACTTTCATTTGGACCCATAGAAAATACATTACTACCTTTATCTGCGGCTCTTTGTTTACACGCGTTAAATGATGTAACATTTAAATCAGATTGATAAGATCCGGCATTTTGTGAACAGTGAAGGAATTCTGGACTAGTAGTTGTATGCGGTTCAGTTACAAAGACATTAGCAAATTCATTATTCGATTTATTACTGGCACTAATATATTTTCTAGAATTATCCATTAAATCTTTTACTGCTTGATTATATTCTTGTAATTCTCTATTAAATTGTAATTGTAGGTCTTTTAATTCGTTAAAATCATCCAAATTTTTTTCAACTACAGGTCCGCCACAATTTTGATTAGATAATTTAACTTGAAATTCTTGTCTTCTATTTGAATTTAATGTTTTCGTCCATACAGTATTATGGTCTCTATCTATTAACGATACAGTAGCACCATTTAATCTGCTTTGACAACAATCAGGTCTATTGTAAATAACGATTTTTTTAACATTAACTAACTTGCCTAAATCTAATTCCCACCATCCACCACGATTTGTCCTTGTATGAATACTATTAGGCCATTTTTGCTGAGGGTTATGATTACCATTTATTGCCATATAAGCATCTCCGTTCCAGTATTCAGGGCTCATTGTGGCTGTAGGAGTTCCAGGTAATCTCTCTCTTACTCTACACATTTCATTTGGATCTCCATTTCCAGTCACTGATGGATAGCTATATGTCCAACAATTGGGATTAATCCCTTCAGTAGATTCTTCTGATTGGATTTCGTATGCAGAACATGTGTTATCTTGTGAACATTTATCTTCACATTGTTTTACAGTAAGATTTCCTTTATTTTTAGGACTAGTAAGATTACCCCAACCTGCCCCTGTAGTATTATAATTAGTTCTACACTTTCCTTTTGTTAATTGGTAATTATTACTAAAACTACCAGCTAAAGCAACATTTTTTCCCTTTTCATCATATACTTCTACTTCTTGAACATGTAGATAATTATTTTGTTGACTTAATCTAACATATCTTATTTTATCTAATTGACACATTACGGTTTGCCCTGGATCAGAATTTTGAGGAATATTAAATTTGGAAGGATTTTTTTGTTGAAATTTCCTCGAAATGACATCAAATCCTTCAATTCCATTTTCATTTTTTTTTAATTTTTGTTCCTGATTATTCCTATTTTTAATATAAAAATCACCATCTGGTATTATTTTTGACATTATTAATATATTAATATATTATTATAATAAAAAATATATTAATTTATAATGGGTTACACCAACCGAAAAGAAAAATGAGACAAACTAATTTGAAAATATAATAAAAAGATATAAATATTTTTTTATTATATATAGTATCGTAATGGATAATGAAGAAAAAATAAAGGCATTGGAAGAAGAATTACAATCCACTAAACAAGAACTTCAAGCAACCAAAGAACATCTTAAAAAATACACAGCACCAGCAAGAACGCCCTGCGTGTTTTCAAATTTCGTCTTTCACCACTTCCAATACCAAAGAAGAAGTGGAACAGTTAGACCATCGTAGGTGAGATTCCTACTATTGATTTTACATCACCGTATTGTTTAATGGGATTTTGTCTCATTTTTCTTTTCGGTCGGTGTAACTAATAGGGTCGAAATATAATTCCAAAAGGATACTCCATAGGAATATACTATTTGAGAATAATCTTCAAGGGTTTAAATTGCTCTGTGTCTTTTTTGTCTTCCTTTTTTGTACTTTTCTTGCTTTTCTCGCTTTTCGAGTAGTCTTGTTATGTTTTTTATTCGTTTTTTTTGTTTTCTGTCTCAATGTTCTCAAGCTTTGTCTTCGCGTCCCACCTCTTACCCGATTATGATTACGAGTACGCCATTTCTTAAGGTTGAAATTAGATGCCCCCTCAAACATACCGTCCATATCAGTGACCTTGCTGACATCCCAGCTACCAATATCTTGGTCGAAAACAGATGCCCCACGAAACATATCTCTCATATTAATGACATTACTGACATTCCACCTACCAATATCTTGGTTGAAATTAGATGCCCTTAAAAACATACTTTCCATAGTAGTGACCTTGCTGACATCCCACCTACCAATATCTTGGTTGAAAGCAAATGCCTCAAAAAACATACTTTCCATAGTAGTGACCTTGCTGACCTTCCACCTACCAATATCTTGGTTGAAAGCAGATGCCCACTTAAACATACCAATCATATAAGTGACATTACTGACATTCCAATTACCAATATCTTGGTTGAAACTAGTTGCCCCCTTAAACATACTGTACATACCAGTGACATTGCTGACCTTCCACCTACCAATATCTTGGTTGAAAGCAGATGCCTCAAAAAACATACCGTCCATATCAGTGACCTTGCTGACATCCCAACTACCAATATCTTGGTTGAAATTAGATGCCTCATAAAACATCTCGTACATATCAGTGACCTTGCTGACATCCCAACTACCGATATTTTCATTGAAAGTAGCGAAGCCGTGAAACATCTCACTCATATCCGTAATATTAGAAGTATTCCAGGTAGATATATCTGCATACTTTTGTATAGCTGAATTTTTATCGACAATCCACTCGTTCACTGCCTTGCGGAGGTTGTCTCTGGTAGTAGGTTTAAACATGCCTACATCATTTGTTCCCACATCACCTATTGTGGAGACATCTGTTGTTAATGATGCTATAAAATCATCAATCGGTTGACTCAAAATTAATGGATCAGATACTTTATTTGTTAAAGTTTCTCGTATTCCTTCTTCTGTAGCTACTCCTTCTTCAAAATTAGTTCTTAAAAAGTTTAGTAAAGGGTTATCATCGTTTATACCATATTCTTCATTTATAGCATATTTGTCATCAACCGTATTCCACCAATTTTGTGGCATTGGATTCCATTCATAATCTGGTCTATTTCCATCAAGGATTTGAAACCATGTATCAGGTAAATATACAGCTATCGGTTCCTTTTCATCTAAACCTAATTTTATATCTATATTTTTACGGATTGTTCCTAAATCATCGGGTGGTATAGTTCGAGGAATTATAATATCACCGGTTAATAATTTATCTGCTTCTGGGTGTGTTAAACTATATACATTATATATAGGAGTATCTCCGCCGGCTTGACAATGATCAGCACTCACAATAGTACCTTTATTCTTATATACAGTTAATGACAATGTTGATATACTACTTTGGTCATTTCCTGCTATATCTTTGGCTCTTTTTGCAACGAATATTTGGTCATTGCTGTTAATAATTACTTCTACAATGTTATAATATGAAACTAAAGAACGAAATCCACATAAACCAATACTTTGCATTCGTAAATATGGAGTTTCATCTATTATATTCTCTCGGGTTATAGTATAATAATTTACTACTTTATTACATAAATAAGAGAAGTTCGAATTTTTTGCATATCTTCGTGATAATATTTGTTTATTCCCACATTGTATTTGTTCACCAATTTTTAATATAAAATTATCTTTGTGTTCTTCTAAAAATTCTATAATATTTCGATCTGCCGGACCGAACATGTCAAAACAGGTTTTTTTATCTTCCGTTTTATATTTTGTGTTTCCCCAATTAACAGTATGTTTGACAGTCTGGTCATTGGCATTGTCATTGTCATTGTCATTGTCATTATTCTTCGGTATAAAACTACTTAATCCACTTGTTGCCACATCACCTGGGTTTTCTTCCTCAATATTTGGTCTTGAACCAGTGGGTCCACTACCTCTTTGTCTTTTCGAACACGATTTTTTTCCATGATTCCTTGGTCTTTTATTATTTCTGCGAGTCTTCATTATATAAATATAAATATAAATATAAATATAAATATAAATATAAATAATTATTTTAGAACAACACGTATTTTCTTTACGGTCGGTGTAATGTTTTAGTTCATGAACTGATTTGTTGTAAAAACGGATGCGGTTATTGGAATAGAGATTGCTTATAATGCGGTAAATACACCGAAAGGTGCGGTTTTAAATCTTCAAGGGTTTAAAATGGGTCAACTAATAGGGTCGAAATATAATTCCAAAAGGATACTCCATAGGAAGATACTACTTGAGAATAATATTTAAATAGAATTAATATCCAAATACTAACAAACACATAAGTAATAGTGGATATATTTTCACCATCTGTTGTAATAATATGAGATGCCATAAATAAAGATATAATCACTAATAAAATCCATAAAAAATATACATAATAATTAGATTCTTGTTGAAAATTACTATCTTCCGCTGAGGCAATATCATCTGGTTCTCTTAATAATTTATTAATATGAACTCTATCAGTTCGTAATCTTTCTACCAATTCTTCCATTTTTTTATTTCTAGCCATTTTAGTACTATTTATTGAATTTTTTGAATTTTCTAATCCAATATTATCTTCTGCTGCTTTTTTAGTTAGGTCTTGAATTTCATCTTGAAATTTTTTCATTTGATTTAACATGTTTTGTCCCTTATCCCCTCCTAATCTCGAGGTTCCATTGGGTGCTAAAGATGTTATTATTCCATCTACATATTGTGGATTGGTGGTTCCTCCTTTTACTCCACCGTAACATGTTTGTCCCCATCCTCCTGTATCAGTGAAAGTATTGTATACAACACTAGAATAGGCTGTATCTTTATCTTGAACTGCTTTTACTTTACATTCATCAATATTTTTACCTTGTCCTAGATATTTCCAATTATCATTACTAGATCTTGCTTGCACTCCAGCTCCAGTCATATAATTTTCATTAGGAATATTATCCCAATATCCACCAGAGGATTCTGGAGTATGAACATAAATAGCATCACTTGTATTTGTTATATAAAAATTTTCCGAATTATCAGGATCACCTGATACAGTTGCTACACCAGTTGCGGCATTATCGGCTCTTTTCCATGGTGTTGTTCCATTCTTATCGGTTTCTTTGATGATACGTCCCATATCAACTACTCGTATTTTACCATCGGAAGAAGAAGCATTTATTTGATAGAATTTCCAATTGTTTGGATTTCCAAATCTTTTCCATTCACCAGAACCATCAATATTCTTTCTCCAAGCTCTTTTATCAGTATCTAGACCATATACATGAGTATTGCTACAACTTAATTGAACCATAGATGGTCCTTGGTTTGTGGAGTTTTTTTTATTTTTTACATACAATTCGGTCTTGTTTACTTGCGTGCTATTTGCACCAGGTATACGATTTTTCCCGAAGGGGTTAAAACTACCTAATGCATACCACCAATATGGGGGGTTGGTGGATCCACTGATTAAACATGATCTACCATTCCATCTAAGTCCAGCCCAATTATTACCTTTATAGGGTACGGAAATTGCTTCATAACCATCAACTTGTCCCTGGCTATTATTTCGAACAGTCCAAGGATTAGATTTTTGTTTCCAAATCTGAGGTGATGTAAGAGTTTTATTAGCTGGATAAGTCATTAAAAATGTTAATTTACCATCATCTCCTCTAAAATTTTCCAAATTCTGTAATTGTGAATAATTGGCAGCATTATTATTTACGATATTTCGATTTCCTCCATTATTCTTCGTCCATTTCCAATCATTATTTGTTTGACGAAATACTAATGTCCAATCATCGTTTACTGGTGCTTTATTTTCTACGCACGTATACATATTACTAGACTTACATGTTCCGGATCTAATATTCCAATGTGGTGACCAATCGCCACCAGACTGAACGGTACAACCTGGAGGCACCCACGACCATTTCCCTGGTCCCACCACGTCCCTCGCTTTAAACACCTTAGCATTTCCATATATTTTCGCCGCTGCGTTCCCACATTCATTCTTGTTCCTAATGCTACCTGTATCCTCCTTGATACCTACTGTATCCAAAATCCATTTACCATCACACGGTTGTTTACATCTATAGACATTATGGCTAGAATTAACTCCCCAAACCCAACCTCCACCTTGTGAAATATTGTTTAATTTACCTGGAATATTTTTCCATCCATTACTATGGTCTTGATTCATTTTATAAATATCATTGGAGGAATTTACTCCCCAGACTTCTTTATCTCCACCTTCTATTTGTGTTAATGATCCTCCAATACGTATCCAATTTGAATCAGTACAAGGTTTTTTACAAGTATATATAGCGTCAGATGAATTTACACCCCAAAGCCAATCTTTTCCAGCACCGCTAATTTGTTGTAAAGCACCTTCTATTCTTCTCCAACCTCCACTAGCTGGCTTACGATCAATCGTTTGTTTTCTTACCAAATCATTATATTCAGTTTGAAGGACATTATATTGTTTAACTTTGAGTTCCAATTGTTTGGCTAAAACTTTGGATTCAATTAATGTTTGATATTTATCTGGTTTATTTTTTACTATTGAATCAACAAAAGACATTATATATATTTTCATAAGAAATTAAATATATAATATTATTTTTTATTATTGTTTTTGTATAATTTAACCAATTGTAATGGAACTATTACTAATTTTTTTGTATAAAAACATTAAAAATAATAATCCAAAAACGGCTATAATTACATAAGAAATTCCGGCTATTTTCTTTGAATCAGAAGAATAAGATGCCATAGATAAACTAAGAACTAAAAACATCAATAAAATCCACATTAATAAAAAATAATAATTAGAGGTCATTCGTAAACCTGAATCTTCTTGTTCACCATCGACAGTTACTAACATTCTTTTATTATTAACCAACATTTTTTTATCATTATCAATGTCATCTAAATGGCGCATTAAATTGGCTTGTTTTTGAACCAATTGTTTATTAATGTCTTGATCTTCTAGTGATAAAGTCTGTATTTCTTTTGTTATTGCTACAGCTTGTGATTTCAGTTTACTATTGAGTTGATTTAATTTTTTCCAAGTGGTAGGATTTACGTCTAAAGCCATACATTGTTTGAGTGGTGACATAGAATTACCTGTAGGAATAGCATTATAAGCATCATTAGATACTTCCAGAATATTCATTTGAGCACATGAACTAGACATTTGTGTTCCTTCAGGGAAAGAATGTTTATAACCTTTAATATCCACCCAAGCCATATCTCCACTCTCTGTATTTTTAACAACTTGTCCAGCAGCTCCACATGGAGTTCCTACATTCATATTAGGACCACGTGTTAATTGACTAGGCACTCCATTTGGTAATTGTTCATCAGGTAATTGTGTATAATCAGTTGGACAACCTTCAGGATTACCGCCATTCCAAGCATCTGCCGAATACCAATAATAATTTCCAAAATTGTTAACATAGTAAATACCACCGCTAGAATTTCTGATATTTTTACCTAAATAGGGAGAAACTGCATTCAATTGATTTTTTTTATTCATTAAATCTTCACTAAATTGTTTATAAACTTGATTATATTCAGCCAATGTTTTATTGAAACTGTTTTCAATGTTTTGTAAACCTTCAACAGATTTTTTGTCCTTGAGAGATAAATTCATAGAATTCATTCCTTCAAGTAGGGACCCTTGTTGAATTAATTTCAAATGTGGTTTTACAACATCATCCATATCTTCATTATAATTTAAAATAATTTTCCCTTGTTCTAAATTAGATTTAAATATACCATTTCCTTGAGTATTAAACATTTTACTATAAATTATGAATAGAAAAATGTTTTTCTAATATGTAATTAATCTAATTACATATGTAATTTTAGTTGTTATACACCTTTTATTTTATCAACAATAGTCATAATAACTCCTTCGATAAGAACACCACCTATAATCACCATTACTATAGCAATTATACTATTTTTTATATCTAATTTTAAACTATGGAAAAAAATAGTTGATATTATGACACCAATTAACATTATAACAATAATTTTAATTTGTTTTCTATACCAATCCAATTCATCATCGAATAAACCCTCAGAGGTTAAAGTAGTTCTTTCTAGATTTGTTGTTTTCGTTTTTAATACTTTATTTTCTGTTTGGAGTTTTTCAATTTCTATACTTAAATTACGGGCAACTGCTTGACTTTTTTCTATTTCTACTTGCATTTCATTTTTAAGAGTAAATCCATCGGAATCTATTTGAGTAATTACTGAATTAATATGGTCCATTTCCGCAGCTGATGTTTCATTTTGAGGATTCTGTAAATGAGATATATAATGTGGAACAAAATTTTCTAAAATTAAAAAAAATCGTTGATTTAAATTTTGTATTTGAGTTTTTGTTTTATTAATTATTTCCATTATATTTATTAATGAGAACATATTCTATAGTAATCCGCTATAATTGCTGTTTTACTTGGTCTAATTATTTTACAAATTTGTCCTGGACGAAGACCTATTGCTTGTGCTACCGGGTCATATCTTGATATTTCAGGTATTTCACTATTTTTTGTAATATTATATTTTTCTTTAAAAGCAATACCCTCTTCTTCACTTAAAATAGTATGTTTGGGTACATATTCATGTTCTAAGATATTAAATTGAAGTCTTTCTAAATTATAAATCATAATAAATATGCCTTCTTGCTCCCATATCTGATTTAAAATATTTAATAACGGGTCATGTGGTTCTTGTTTAATAAGAATCATAAGAGTATCTCCTTTATTTAATACTTGTTCTAAATTATACAGGTCATCAATGTAATCATTTATATTTTCGCGTCTTAATGTCTTTGCTAAATGATATTTTACATAAATTTTATCTGGTTTGTCACTCTTAGACATCAACATATCTAATTGTTTATTATTATACATTATATGAACTTCATTCACACTAAATTCTTCATAGTCTTTAGTATCAAACCCTTGTTCTGCTAACATTTTTAATAAAACCTGTCTTGATTTAAATGTAGATGAAATAGTTTGACTGGATTGCGACATTCTTATTTATAATACAAAATTATATTTTTATTTTTATATTTCAATTTTATATTATATTATAATTTTTATAATTTAATTGTTTTCTTCTCAGATGAATCATTATCATCCTTTTCCTTTTTTTCTGTATCATTTATATTATCATTAATTATCAATTCAATACCATCATCTCTCTTTGGTTTTGTTTTTTTCAATAATTCTGTAATATTATCAATATCATTATCATTATTATTTGTTGTATCTATTTCTATTTCAGAATTTGCCAGTTGACCATTTGTGGTTTCAATTGAATTATTATTTGGCATTATAACTACAGGTTTATTAGAATCTAAAATAACCATTTTTCCTCCCGTCATATAAGGTGGTGTATTTGGAGAATATGGAGGTGAATTAGGGTCATAATGCGGTGAATTAGGGTCATAATGCGGTGAATTAGGGTCATATGGTGAATTAGGGGCATATAGAGGACTTCCTGCTGGTGAACCAGAAGCGTATGGAGGACTATTTGGAGCATATTGAGGACTTCGTGGTGGTGTTCCAGGAGAATACTGTGGTGAATGATTTTGTGGATTGATGTTAATTATATCGTCAATATATGGTTTAATATTCATTTCTCGCAACAATTTATATCTTTGAGACGTGTCACTATCATTAGGATATTTATCTTTAATTTCATCTACGATTTTTTTCATCACAGTCTCCTTTAAGTTTTCAGGGACAGCCGCAATCTCTCTTTTAGAATTATCAGGTAAATTCATATACCAATAACCTAAATCTCCTGACCAGTTGTATCTAGGTTGAACATTTATATAACCTGTTTTCGGATCTTTTACACCAACTGTATATGAAATACCGTCATTTTGGGGAGTATCGAGTGAATTAGGGTCATATGGTGGTGAATTAGGGTCATATGGTGGTGAATTAGGGTCATATGGTGGTGAATTAGGGTCATATGGTGGTGAATTAGGGTCATATGGTGGTGTATTGGGAGAATATTGTACTGGGTCATGTATTTTAGGGTGTCCTTTATTGTTTTGTCTAATTTGATCTAAACTAATAGTCCAATTATTAGGAACCTGTGTATTATTTAATTCTTCAATCATTATATTTGGAGAAATAGGCACTGAATCATTATAAACCAATGTTTTATTTTTCCAACCTAATGGATAACGATTTGGTAATTGTCCCTCATTCTCTCCTACAAACCATATTTCACTATTATCACCTTTATTATTTAATATAATAGATTTGTAAGCTTCTCCGCGTTCTTCATCATAACTATAATAAGACCATCCTAATACTTCAGGTTCTAATTGTATTTTTTCTTTCGGTAATTCAAATGGTTCATTTAAAACTTCTGTTGGCTCCAATAGATTAGTAGTTTCATATGCGTTGATTCTATTTTTGCGATTTATTTGTTTAATCGCAGACTCTATATTATTATCTTTATCGTGGGTCAATTCTAAAATATTATTAGAAAATCCTAATGTTGTTAACTGATCAATATTATCTTCGGTTATAAGTCTCATTTGAATATTCATTGTTTGTAATTCTTGAATTAATAATTTGAACGCATAGGGCACTCTCAATACACTGAAATTTCTTCCATATTTGGAAATATTTTCTATATTTAAATTGTTATCTATTGTTGTATGGAATTTAATTGGACCATCTGCCATCGGACTCAAAAATAAATTTTGACTATTATTATAAATAGCAATTGCCCCGGTGTTATTACAAACCGCCATATAATATTCATCACCTCTATTTAACATTGATTCTTGTAAAAATCCGGCAGCACCATGCGCAATAACACCATCTCGTTCCATTTCTCCTATTCTTAAACCACCATCATTTGCTCTTCCACCTACGGTTTGACGTGTTAAACTTGTTTTTGGACCTCTAGCTCTATGGTTAATTTTATCTTTTACCATATGTTTCAATCTCATATAATAAGTTGGACCAATAAATATATCCGCATCTAATTGTTCGCCATTCATTCCATTATATAAAACCTGATTACCTGTAGAATTATAACCATTTTGTGTTAAAATTTCGCCAAATTTTTCATGTTTTGAACCTTTATTAATAAATGCTGTGCAATCTCCATATCCTCCAACATTTACACATGCCTTACCCATCAATGTTTCCACTAATTGTCCAATGGTCATTCGGGAGGGTAAAGCATGTGGATTAATGATTATATCTGGTCTAATACCGTCATCAGTAAAAGGCATATCTTCTTCTGGTATTACCAATCCTACAGTTCCTTTTTGACCACATCTACTACAAAACTTGTCACCAATTGCTGGAATTCGTTCTTCTCTAATTCTTACTTTTGCTAATCGGAATCCTTCTTCATCTTCAGTCATAAAAGTTTTATCAACAACACCTAATTGTCCTTTTTTAGGATAAACTGAATCATCCACACCAATGTTTAGATCAGATAAATTTGTTTTAATTTTTCCAATAACCGCTGTTTTATCATCAACGTTCGTATTTTCTTTAATTAAACCATATTTATCTAAGCCACTATAATCGTAGCCATATTTTTTACCTTCTACAGTAGCATCTTCAATATTTTGAAAATGAGAATCAATCGTGCTATCTCCTACTTTGGAACTTTCTTCTCTACTTTCATACATATTATAGTAAGTAGTTCGAAACATACCTCTTTTAAGTGAACCCTCATTAAATAAAATCGAGTCCTCTACATTATATCCTCCATAAACCATAATAGCAACAATTACATTTTCTCCATATGGATGTTCTTCATTATTAATAAATTGTAAATATCTACTTTTCACAATAGGAGTTTGTCCATAATTTAATACAATTCCCATTTTATCAATTCTACTAAAAAAATTAGAACTATATAAGGATGCTGCTTGTTTCGCTTGTCCGCAAAAAAATAAATCTCTAGGTAATTGATTATTTTCGGGAAATACAATTTGATTACCCATGACTCCTAATAATAATGATGGATGAATCTCAATATGAGTATATGGTTTGTTCTCTTCAAAATCATAATCGTTTGAAATTAAAGCCGTTTCTTCTTCAGATGTATCCAAATAATCAATAATTCCTTCTGTATTTGTTAATTTATCAAAATCATCCGTATCATATAATTCATCAATTCGATAAAATCTACATGAATTTATATCATAAGTATCATCTTTCTTTTTTGCAAATCCGCTAATTAAATTTAACCAAGTAAAAGTTTTATTATTAATTTTTTCCAATATTTCTTTTTTCTTAAAACTAGGTTTTTTATTCTCAATATAAAAAAGAGGTCTACATAATCTACCTGAATCGGTAAATATAATCAATTCATTTTTTTTTATATTCCAACTAATACTATTATATACTGGTATTAATCCATTTCTTTTGTATTTTTTAAGTAATCTTAGAATTTCTTGAGGATTGGTAATTACTCCGATCCATGCGCCATTTACTAATACCTTTGTAGCACTATATAAATATTTATTACTACATTCCTCTAATAATTTCATTTTACATATACTTCTCATAAATTTCATCATTGGATAACTTGAACATCCACTCGTAATATGAGTAGAAATTGCCATATGTTTATGAAATCCTACATTACCACCGTCTGGTGTATCCACTGGATCAATTATTCCCCATTGAGAACCATGAAGTAATCTCGGTTTAACTACTTTTGCACTTGATTCCATAGGAAGATTAATTTTTCTCAAATGAGAGATAAAACTGTTATAAGATAATCTATTTAAATCTTGAACAGCCCCTAATTTTTTTGTATGTTCTGCTGCTCCCCAATTTCCTTTAAATCCCTTATTAAATCCTTTTTCAATGATTCGTTCATTAAAAATTCTTTCGTAATTATTAGTAATCAGATCTTTAAAAGTTTCATTTTGATATATTGTTTTGGATTTTTTAAGATTATATTCAGAATCTAATCGTAATTTAATATTATCTTGTTGAAGTTTAAAATATTCTTTGAATAAATCATATAACATGGTTCCTGGCACTTCGACGCGTTTAAATCTAAAACTGTCTCTATCTGTAGGAGGTTCCATTTTTGTAAATACCAGCAGTAAACTATTCACAATATATCCTAAAAAATATGCTTTTTGTTGAAAATTTAATTCACCAATATTAGGTAGAAAATAATTTGTTAAAATATCTAAAACATGGGTTGTTGTATGACCTTTTGTAAAAGTTTTAATATATTCTATCGCGGTTTCTTGTTCAAAAATTTTACCGGCGTCGTGAATACTGGGAATAAATAAATCAATCATAGAACTATTTTGTTCCAAGTCTAATAAACAATATTCAATTATTTCCTTATCAGATATGATACCCAAGGCTCTGAAAACTATAAATAATGGAATTGGTTTTCGAACATTGGGAATATTAACTACAATTTGATTATTGGAATATTCAAGATTAGGAGCTACTATTCGAATAGATAATGTTCTTTCAGGCTTAGAAGCATCTTCTGATACAGTTCTTATATCAGCACCATGACTGTAAATATCATTATATTTGTCTCTAATATAAAGCATATTATCAGCAAATTTCTCTTGACTAATTATTACCTTTTCTTTTCCATCAATAATAAAATATCCTCCATAATCATTTCGACATTCACCCATATTATATCTGACTTCTCTATTCAATCCATTTAATATACATAATTCTGATTGTAACATAATAGGAAATCTCCCTAAAAATAATTTTTCATAGTTATAGGTAGATTCTTGAATTTTTCCTTCATCATCTATAATTTGGAAGTCTACTTCTAAATCGTAGTGAATCGCGACACCATAAGTCATATTTCTTAATCTAGCTTCGTTTGGATACATATAATGTTCTCTATTATCGTCATAAATTACAGGTTTACCATAATAAATGTTTGAACCATCTTTTCCACCTAAATATAATTGACATTTATATTTGTATTCTTTTGTGTTTGGGTCTTGTTCTTTCTGGAGAGAAATGGGATTTTTTTCTTTAAATACACTTTTTAATCCTGTTCTGAAAAATTCATTATAGGAATTTATATGATGTTGAACTAATACTTGCGGGTTATCCGTAAAAAAATTTTCAATTATATTCCAAGTAGCAGTATTAAATTGAATGCTCATTTATATTATATCATAAGTATATTTTTTTAAAATGTAATCATTAACATATAATTTTTATAAATTAATGATTAATAAAATGAATAAAATGTATAAAATGTATGAAATGTATGAATCCTTTCTATTTATTCTGAATAATTAATAAAGAACTGCTTCATCATCTTGAATAATTACTACAGAAGTATTTTGTTTCATAATCATAAACATACCTAAAGCAGCAAAATAAAACAAAAGGGGAAAAAATACTAAAAACCATGAAATATTGCTATAACCATTATTACATAATGAATCTAAAATGATGGTAACAAATAAAAGATATACTATTTTAACAATATAAATAATATATAGATTATCTACAGGACAATCATAATTACCCATACAGAAAGAACCTTTATTTCCTATATTAGAAACTATCATAAATAATAATGTAATAACACTGATTAAAAAATATATCATAGCAGGAGTGCATAATTTCTTAATTTCACCTAACATTATGATATATTTAAAGAAAAAAATTTATATTTTTGCGACTTGATTATTGGCATCAACATAAATATTTCTAACATTTGGAGGAGCTGCTCCAATCATTTTATAATTGACATCAATGGGTTGATCTTCAGTTGGATAAGGATTTTGACTAATAGGTTGTTGTTTTCCTACCAAATTAAAATAACCTCCATTTACTCCATATTGAGCACCTCTTCCTAAATTAACTATTTCTTGAAAAAAACCTCCTTTTTGTTTTTTTCCTTTACCCTTTCTTTTTCTACCACCATTTTGATTAGATGTTCCTGAATAAGGATCAATGCCTCCTACCACTACACCATTTGGACTTACTTTAAAATGATTGGACATTGTTTTTCCTTGAGTGTCGAGTCCTTGACTAGCAGCAGCACCAGGCCAAGAAGCTTCATTGCCCCCTTGCCATGAGTATCCAACAGGTCCGGCAGCAGGACTTGATACCATACCTCCTGTCATACCACATCCGCATCCAGCACCACGACGACTACGACCTCTACCTACGCGGCGACTACGACTACGACTATGTTTACGGCTACGACTTTTACTTACGCGACGACTGCTACTATGTTTGCGACTACGACCTTTACTTACACGGCGACTTTTTTTATTAAAAAATTTACCTTTTTTAAGATAAACGCGCTTAATATGTTTATGTGAACCTTTTTTTCCTTTTTTATAATGTGATTTTCTCATAGTTTTTCTCATCGTTTTTCCCATAATTATATAGTATATATAGAAATTATTCTATATCAACATGTGTTAATAAATGTCTTCTACAACACATTTTATTTAATCCTAATTTGTCTAAAACTTCCCCTTCAGGAGTTTTATCTATATAATCTTCCGTCAAATATACAACTTTATCAACTTCCATATTACGAGCCATTTTAATTTTTCTTACTTCCTTTTGATAATAATTATATTTATTACCAATAACTTTTCCACAGGTAAAACACTTTACAGGTATAATCATCTTGAATTATATATATAATATAATTTTATATATAAATCAATTTTTTTATTATATATATAAATATTATTTCCTTACTGGTTCATAATGTCCTCCAGTCCACTCTAGTTCTAATGTATTCGTTATCATATTTGATATAGGTATAAATTCAATTCGAGTGTTTTTTTTATCTCTTTTATTATGAACAATAATCTTACATTTCCAAATATTACAAGCAGATTGTATCTCTATTGCTCCTCCCCAAGTGCTTGTATTTCGCATTTTTTCAATATAATTGGTTCCTTCATATTTAATAATATCTTTTGTTTCAATACCGTCTATTAATGGTTTATTTTGTTCTATATAATCACAAATTTTTTGTCTAATATTAAAACTAGTATCTTTGATAAAATAAGATAAACTATTAAATAAACAACTCATTATTATTATTATTCCTTTTTATTAATTCTTATTTTTATTTATCATTTTTATTTATTATTTTTATTTATTATTTATTATTTATTATTTTTCTTCTTTACAACCCTTTCCTAAACATTTATTTTGAAAGTAATAATAATCGATATCTTTTGTTTTTCCATTTTTATCACGTTTAAATGTGGGACCATG
>Ga0233414_10000110_pt1 | contig 36253 bp, 60 predicted proteins | sample Na_anoxic_10_MG_FD_189020 | JGI IMG/M metagenome (GOLD analysis project Ga0233414, IMG submission 189020) | Seawater microbial communities from Saanich Inlet, British Columbia, Canada - Na_anoxic_10_MG | ecosystem: Environmental > Aquatic > Marine > Inlet | place: Canada: British Columbia... | reverse complement strand
GATGGTTATTGGTCGAAATATGTATATGATGATAAGGGTAATATGATATATTATGAAGATTCTGAAGGTTATATAAGAGATCATAGATAAAAAATTATGAAAAGATTAATACGTAAAATACTAAGGGAAGAAATTGATAAGTCTGATAAACATTATCGTATATTAGATATAATATCTGACCATGTTCATTTACCATATTTTGATACAATGGAAGGGTTAACCATAGATGATAAGGATGACCAGTTATATATAATGAGAAATATATTGGGTAATGATATAAGTATTATAGGAAAGAGTATTTATTATTATGGTGATATGATATATTATGAAAATTCTGAGGGTTATTGGGGGAAATGGGAATATGATGATAAGGGCAATATAATATATTATGAAGATTCTCATGGTTCTTGGGAGAAACGGGAATTTCATGAAACTATGGGTATAATAAAAAGAGAAGGTTCTAATGGGGTTTGGATGAAAAGGGAATATGATGATAATGGTAAATTAATATATCATGAAGACTCTGATGGTAGAATTACAGATAGAAGATAAATAAATATGAAAATTATTATAACAGAAAGGCAATACAAACGAATACTTAGGGAAGAATTAACCTCTAAAACAAATTACGATAAAGTTAAAGACCATTTTAAAAAGATGGTACAAGGTTCAACAGAACAAACTGAAGACATAGAAAATCTATTTAATAACATTAAAGATTACATAGAAGAACAAGGATTTATAATAAAAGTTTTAAATAGTTGTTCGGTACCATTTAAAGGGGTAAGGACCAGGGATTTTATTATAATATGTTCACCAACATCATATCTTAGTTTGGGGGATTTCATATATGTATTATTCCATGAGATACGGCATGAATTACAGATGGGTACTATGGGGTTAGATAACCCATTAACTGGGGACATTGAGGATTTTGAAGAGTTTTACCAGGCGTATTGGGATATGGAGATTGATGCCCATAATTATGGGTTGGAATGGGTTAATAAATTAAAAGGTATAACTAGTTTACCTGAAAAACTATTTAGGTTATCACCATTAATAACACGTTATCCATCATTGGGACATCAGGTAAGAAACCAAATGATGGGTATAAAAAAGATGATTGAAGATTTTAAAAAAAGGGGTTTTGATTATAATGATATTTCAGATTTACCCATAATACAACAACATATAGATAAACTTGAAGATTTTTTATGAAAAGATTAATACGTAAAATACTTAGGGAAGAAATAAATAGATCTGATAAATATTATAGGTTTCTGGATAAGATATCTTCCATTATTGAAAAACCATATATTAGTAATATGTATGAAAGATTTAATGGTGGATTTTGGGATATAACAGATTTAGATGACCAGAAATATATAATTAGAAAGATATTTGGTGGTGATATAACTATTGATTATCTAAATGGTGATATTTTTATCTATAATACATATGATGAAATAATATATTCTGAAAACCCTATAGGTGGTTGGAATAAACGAGAATATGATGATAATGGTAATATATTATATTCTGAAGATTCTAGAGGTAATTGGGATAAATATGAATATGATGATAATGGTAATCTGATATATAAGGGGGAATCTTCTGGTTGGTGGAAGAGATATGAATATAATGATAATGGTAAAAGGATATATTGGGAAGATTCTTCTGGTTATTGGGTAAAAAGAGAATATGATGATAATGGTAATAAAATATATGAAGAAACTTCTAGTGGTCATTGGGAGAAATATGGATATGATGATAGAAGTAATAAGGTATATCAAGTAACTTCTAATGGTGATATATGGGATATAAGATAAAAAATTATGAAAAGATTAATACGTAAAATACTTAGGGAAGAAATAAATAGATCTGATAAATATTATAGATTTCTAGATAAGATATCTTCCATTATTGAACCACCATATTTTAGAAACATGTATGAAAAAACAAATGGAGGATTTTGGGATATAACTGATGAGGGTGACCAGGAATATATATTAAAAAATATATATGGTGATGATATCATCATTATGCGGAAGGGTATTTACACCTTAATGGATGGTGTGTTATATCGTGAATTTTTTGATGGTGATTGGGAGAAATGGGAACATAATGATAAAGGTAAAAGGATATATTATGAAAATAATCATGGTTCTTGGATAAAATATGAATATGATGATAAGGGTGATAGAATATATCGTGAAGATTCTGATGGTTATTGGGAGAAATATGAATATGATAATAATGGTAATGTAATATATTATGAAAATTCTCATGGTAAAAAAATTTATAGATAGAAGATAAAAAATTATGAAAATAAATAAATATGAAAATTATTATAACAGAAAGGCAATACAAACGAATACTAAGGGAAGAAATAAATAGATCTGATAAATATTATAGATTTCTGGATAAGATATCTTCCATTATTGAAAAACCATATTTTAGAAATATGTATGAAAGATATAATGGAGGATTTTGGGATATAACTGATGAGGATGATCAGGAGTATATATTAAAAAATATATATGGTGATGATATCAATATTAAAGACAGGAGTATTTACGATGATGTTGGTAATACTATATATGAAGAACGTTCTGATGGTTTTTGGGTGAAATATGAATATGATGATAATGGTAAAATGATATATCAAGAACATTCTTCTGGTTATTGGGGGAAATATGAATATGATGGTAATGGCAATACGTTATATTATGAATATTCTAATGGTTATTGGGAGAAAAGGGAATATGATGATAAGGGTAATAGAATATATTATGAAGATTCTTTTGGTGTTATAAAGGTTAATAGATAAAAAATTATGAAGAGATTAATTAATAAGGTTTCTATTTTTGATTTTGATGGGACATTAATGTCTACACCACACCCGGAAAATGGAAAAGATATCTGGGAACAAAAAACGGGGTATAAATACCCACATATTGGATGGTGGAGTAAAAAAGAATCTTTAAATACTAAAGTTTTTACAATTAAACCAATTATATCAACTGTAAATGACTATAAGGAAGAGGTAAAAAACCCAAACACCTTAGTAGTTATGTTAACTGGTAGAATAAGTTTACTTTCTGATCAAATAGAATACGTTTTAATGACACATAATTTACTATTTGACGAATACCATTATAAATATATTAATAACACCTTAATTAGTAAATTAAATGTCATTGAAGACTTACTTAATAGGTATAAAGATGTAAAAGAAATAGAAATGTGGGAAGATAGAGAACCACACGCAGTGTCATTTGAATTATGGGGGGTAGAAAATGATATACCCATAAAAGTTAACTTGGTGAAGTAATTATTTTTTCATTTATATTTTATTAAAAAAATAAGATAAAAAAACCTCCCTAATGTTGCCATTAAGAAGGTTGAAACATCACCCTTATCATCATATTAACTACTTAACCATCTTAGGTTAACGTAGTTTTCTTCTTTTAACCTTTAAGGGGCCATATTCTGCCTTGTAACGATCAAAAAACAATTTACCCTGCCCAAACCATTTATGGTTAGGGTATTTTTTATTAAATACATCATATTCATAAAACACTTCTTCTTCCCATTCATCATTATCGAAATCAGGGGTTGTTTTTCCATTCATATGGTCATTCCAATCCTGGTTTGTTTTGTACTCACCCTTTGTAAAGGTTACAAAGTTATCGAATGACCCATAATATTCATATTCATTTAACCCGTTACTTAATTCTTTAGTTTTCATAATTGTTTTTTTTATTATTTAATTAATTAATTATAACCTTTTAACAAAGATATATTTTTTTATTTAAAAAACAAAATATTTCACTATTTTTTATCTATAATGAACCCCAGAGGTCGCAGATATTCTACTACCATTATTGTCATATCCATATTTAAACCATTTACCATGAGAATATTCAGTATATATCATATCACCCCTATCATCATATACCATTTTCCTCCACCAACCGGTAGAATCTTCATGGAATACCTTTTTACCATACCTATCATATTCCCATTTCTCCCAATCACCATTAGAAGTTTCATTATATATATGATTATTACGATTATCATATCCATATTTTCTCCACCAACCCCTAGAATCTTCATGGTATATCTTATTACCCCTACCATCATATTCAAATCTTACCCAATGTCCAGGTCCCCATCCCCCTTCTCTATATAATAAATCACCATTAAAATTAATAATTTCTTTATTAAAAAAATCAATTTCAGAAATATTATCATCACCATATAATTTATTTAATATATATTCCTGGTCATCCTTATCATCTATGGTTAACCCTTCCATACTTTCAAAATAAGGTAATTGAACATGTTCTGATATCTTATCTAATATACGATAATGTTTATCAGATTTATTTATTTCTTCCCTTAGTATTTTTTTTATTAATCTCTTCATAATTTTTTATCTATTATCTATTATATCACCATCAGAATTTTCATAATATATTATATTACCCTCATAATCATATTCATATTTCTTCCAATCACCATAAGAATCTTCTTGATATATCAGTTTACCACTATCATTATATTCATATTTCTTCCATATACCAGAAGAATCTTCAAAATATTTTGGGTTACCCTTATCATCATATTCCCATTTCCACCAATCATTAGAATTTTCTTGATATATCTTATTACCCCTACCATCATATTCATATTTCAACCAAGAACCATCAGAATCTTCATAATATATTCTATTACCCTTATCATCATATTCACGTTTATCCCAAGAACCATCAGATTCTTTTTCAATATATATCTCATCCCCCCTATCATCATAAATAACATCGTAATATTGATCATAGATATATTTCCCTTTAATACCTACATTATAACCATATATTTTCTTCACTATATATAACTGATCATCCTCATCATATATGGTTAAACCTACCATTGATTCAAAATAAGGTAATTGAACATGTTCTGATATTTTATCTAATATACGATAATGTTTATCAGACTTATCAATTTCTTCTCTTAATATTTTACGTATTAATCTTTTCATAATATTACATATATTCTTCTTTATATAAATATTTATAAACTTCACCACTTATACCTGTATTTGTAACAATACCATTGTTAATTTTTATAGTGGTTTTCCCGGCATAAGAACCTCTTATTCCATTTTCTGTAATAATTATATACCCTGTATCTATAACACCATCTTTAAGATCTATCTGGTGGCCACCGCCCCATTTTTTATAATCCCCATTAGGTAGGTCTATTTTTTCCACTTCTATATAACCATCATTCTTTAATGGTTCAATATAGTTTTCTTCTAACCATACACCAGTAGTTCCCCACTCATCATCACTCTGTTCAGTTATTAATTTTTTAATGATTTTAGTTAAATCGTTTTCACTTAGTTTAATTACTCTTTTCATATTGTTTATTTTTTATAAATTATTATTCATCTTTCATCCCATATATAACCATCAGAATGTTCTTCATATATCAGATTACCCTTATCATCATATTCCCATTTCCTCCAATAACCATCAGATTCTTCACGATATATATAATTACCCTTATCATCATATTCCCATTTCTGCCAATAACCAGAAGAATTTTCTTCATATACCCTATTACCCTTATCATCATATTCCCATTTCTGCCAATAACCATCAGATTCTTCACGATATATATAATTACCCTTATCATCATACCCCCATTTCCACCAATTACCATCAGAATGTTCTTCATATATCAGATTACCATTATCATCATATTCATATTTCCTCCATCTACCATCAGATTCTTCACGATATATCTTATTACCCTTATCATTATATTTATATTTATCCCAACCACCATCAAGTCTTTCATAATATATTTCATTACCATCATCATCATAAATAACATATGTATATTCATCATACATATATTTCCCTTTAATTCTAATATTATAACCATATATTTTCTTCATAATATATAACTGGTCATCTTTATCATCTATGGTTAACCCTTCCATTGAATCAAAATAAGGTAATTGAACATGTTCTGATATTTTATCTAACATACGATAATGTCTATCTGATTTATCTATTTCTTCCCTTAATATTTTACGTATTAATTTTTTCATACTTTTTTATCTATTATCTATAATTTTACCAAAAGAATCTTCATAATAAATCTGATAACCCCTATCATCATATTTTTGTATCTCCCAATTACCATCAGCATCTTCAAAATATTTTGGGTTACCATTATCATCATATTCATATTTCTTCCATCTACCATCAGAATTTTCATAATATATTATATTACCCCTATCATCATATTCCCATTTCCTCCAAAAACCATCAGAATCTTCAGAATATATTATATTGCCATTATCATTATATTCATATTTCACCCAAGAACCATCATCATATTCTTCATATATCTCATTACCATTATCATCATAACCACCAGAATCCCCATCAAATATTACCTTTCCATTTTCATCATATTCAAATCTGATATCATTACCCAATATTTTCTTCATTATATATAACTGGTCATCCTCATCATATATGGTTAATCCTTCCATTGAGTCAAAATATGGTAATTGAACATGATTGGATATCTTATCTAAGATTCTATAATGTCTATCAGATTTCTCTAATTGTTCCCTTAGTATTCGTTTAATTAATTTTTTCATAATTTTTACCTTATGTTTATAAATATTATTAAAAATAAAAAACCCAACAATATGTTGGGTTTGTATCTACACTTTAATAGTTATTTTAAAAGTTTAAAAGGTTTTTTAATTTATTTTCACCTACCATACCTACTTTACTATTAACTAACTTACCTTTATTAAAAATTAAAACTTTTGGAATACTTCTTACATTATAGTTATTAATAAGATTTTTACTGTCATCAACATTTATTGAATACATATTCACATCACCTTTATTTGTTTTAGAAACTCTATCAAAAATAGTTTTTAAAATCATACAAGGCCCATACAGATAATCCCATATATAAATAACCACTTTATCACCATTTCTAATCCTACTCTCTATTTGTTTATTTCTCACCATGATACACCTTAGGTAAATTTTTAAAAATATGTGTAATAACACCAATAGTCCAACCATCACCCAATATAGAAGATGCCTGATTCTCTGTTAAACTTTTTGTATAACCTAAAGGTACTGTTTGACACGCCTCCCTTTCTTTTTTTGTCATATACCTAACACCATCATAAATACTTAAATCCATCCCGTTTATTAAAATATCTATTTCTTTTGCAGATTTTCCTTTAAAATGTATATCAAAATGTTTTTTTAATTCTATAAAATGTTCTTTAGACTTAAAAATTAAAGTGGTGAAACCTTTATTAATATATCTATGACACATTTTTATAGGGGTACTTGGAGGTCTTGAATCAGATTCTAATAACGTCCTACATTTGTCTCTATCAGAATAACCATCTAATAAAAAATCATTTAATTTTAACCCTAAATCTTCCGGTTGTTTTATTCCAGGTATATTTGTCCAATAAAGTCTATACCTTAAACTTGGCGAAACTAATTTTGAATTTATAACGATAGGTTTAACCCCAAGTTCTTCACTTATAATATCTTCCCATTCTTTTTTCATTCTCACATTTTCAAGAAGAAAATATTTAGGTTTACATTCATTAAGTAATCTAACGTACTCAAAGAATAAACCACTCTTCTCTCCTTTGATACCCAACCTTTTTTTATTCGCCCCTGAAAAATCTTGACAAGGTGAACCACCAATCAATAAATCAATATCAGGTAGATCACACCCGTTTATTTTAGTAATATCCCCTAACCTATTATTCTTATCTTGTGGATAATTTTCATTTGCCACTTTTATACCACATTCTTTTATTTCACTACTGAAATAGTTGGTAACTTTAATATTTGTTTTTTCAAGTGCAATCCTCCCACAAGACATTCCATCAAATAAACTTAATACATTCATCTTAACCTTTTTTTTTATTTAATAAATTTTTAAAAATATGACATATAACATCAACTGTCCAACCATTACCTAACATTTTATATCTTTGCGTATTTGAAATTCCTTTAACTTTTGTATATCCGACTGGCACTGTTTGTAATCTTTCACATTCAGTTACATTCAATTTTCGAACCCCTTCTGGTGTAACATATAATCCAGTTTTACCACCTTGACCACCACCATTCGCCATTAAACACTGAGACTTACCATCTATACCATAAACTTTGGTTGCTTGTTTAGGACTATTACCTACATAACCTAAATATTTTTTACCAGTGACTTCCTTATAATAAGGTTTGGTGTATATTTTCTCATTCGACACAACATCTAATATATCTTTCAGAATTATATTTTTATCCTCTAGGTTTCTACTTTGTTTAATATTAGACCAATAAAGGCGATCTCGATTTTGTGCAGAGATTAAAGAACTAGGAATACGAATAGGACTAACACCTATTGTTTCTGTGATTAAAATTTCCCATTTTTTACCCATTACTACATTTTCAAGAAGGAAATACTTAGGTTTGGTTTCTTTTAATAATCTGATAAAGTCCCAGAATAAATAAGATTGTCCAATAAAAACAAACCCATCATTTTTTAGTTGGTTATAATGTTTAAGTGTTAAAATCTCAATATTATCCGTAGTACTCATACCTTTCCGATTCCCACAGAAACTAAAATTTTGACAGGGTGATCCACCAATCAATAAATCAATTTTTGGTAAATCTTCACCTTTGATTTTGGTAACATCACCCAATTGTTTAGTGTTTGGATAATTTTTCATTGTAACCTTTATTGCGTATTTATCAATTTCAGAGGCATAATAATTATCACACTTAATCCCTAATTTATTAAGTGCGATTTGACCACAAGACATTCCATCAAATAAACTTAATACATTCATAATTAATTTATTTTTTTCTTAAGAAATTCCATGTTTTTAAAAATATGACATATAACATCAACTGTCCAACCATTACCTAACATTTTATATCTTTGTGTGTTTGAGACACCTTCAGTATAATTATCTGGAACAGTCTGTAAACGTTCACATTCTGAAGGGGTTAATTTTCTCCATAATCCTCCCTCTACCCTAACACCAGTTTGACCTTGATTTCCAAAACCTTTATAGTCTCTTGCCAACAAACACGAACCTTTATTAATGTTAATTTTTTTTGCCTCTTTTCCTTGATTTATAACTATATCACAATATGCCCCTATAACATCTTTTATTTTTATACCTTTATCTTTTGGTTGTTCAATACCTTGTTTCTTCACAAAAAGATTATTTTTAGTTGTTCCTTTATTAGTCCAATATAATCTCTTCCTTGACTGCGCAGAAACCAATGAAGAACAAATCTCAATAGGTTCTACCCCTAAATACTTACTGATAATATCCTGACTCTCCTTCTTCATTTTTACATTCTCCAATAGGAAATATTTAGGTTTACATTCATTAAGTAATCTAACGTACTCAAAAAACAATTTTGAACGTGGATCTTCAAAATTTAATTGTTTTCCGGCAAAACTAAACCCTTGACAGGGTGACCCACCAATTAATAAATCAATTTTTGGTAAATCTTTACCTTTAATTTTAGTAACATCACCCAATTGTATTGTATTTGGGTAGTTTTTCTGTGTTACCTTAATTGCATACTTATCAATTTCAGAGGCATAATAATTATCATATTTTATACCTAATCTATTTAAGGCAATTTGACCACAAGACATTCCATCAAATAAACTTAATACATTCATAATTTTGTTTTTTTTAAAATATTAAATAATATCAACAATTTTAACATCAAAAAATAACTTTTTACCCGCCATAGGGTGATTCGCATCAATTTCCACTTCATTTTCATCAATACGTTTTACCATAACATTAATAACACCCCTTTCTCCTTCAGATTTTAAAACATCGCCAACTTTTACAGATGGTGGGACCATAGTTGTTGGTATTTTAGTTACTAAACCTTTTAAATATTCCCCATAACCATCTACAGGTTCTACAACAAAAGTTTTTTCTTCACCCTCATTCATGTTTAAAATATTATTTTCAAACCCTGGAATTAAATTCCCTTGACCCATAATAGTTTTTAAAGGATCTCTACCTTCTGAGGTATCGAAAATTGTCCCATCTTCATATTTACCTGTGTAATGAACAACTACACTTTTACCGTTTTCAACTTTTTTCATAATTATAATTTTTAAATTTAAAATGTGATTTAATATTTGTGAACCTGGAAGGATTCCAACCTTCAACCGATTCCTTAGAAGGGAATTACTCTATGCAGTTGAGTTACAGGTCCATTATAGAATTATTTATAGATATTATTATTAGAAATTATAGTTGAGTCTTCTGGTTTACTTAAATCTGTAATATTATTAGATTCACTATCTAATCTAATTATTGACCATTTATAGGTATTCCAAAAAACTTTATAAATTCCCTTTTTGTATTTATTATAGAATGTTGGGATTTTTATTTCAAGAATATCTCCCTCATATATATCATTATTTTTACTATCAGTTAAAGTTGTATATTGTTGTAATATAAATTTATCTTTAACACCTATTTCGTGGTTAATTATTGTACCATCTAACAATATACCATATTCAGTTAATGGTAATTCATAATACATCATTTTATTTTCTTTGTCCCAGACTCTAAATTTTTTTATCATTTTTTTTGGTGTTTCAATATCTGCATATCTTTAGATGAATAGGTTGAAACAAGTTCTTTTTTATTATACGGATAAAAATATAAGGTACCATCCTTGTTTTTACCAATTTTTTCAAAAACACCTTGTACATCTACCCAATAACCTTCTTTTATTACATCCCCAAATTTATCTTTTAAAAGTTCCACGTTTCCATTTTCTTCTATTTCACTTTCCATAATTAACATTTTATTGTATTCTTCATTAGAAATAATAAACTCACCAATTCTTTTTGTGTTTTCACCTATTAACTCTATGTTTTTATACCATTCCAATTCCATTTTAACTTTACAAACTTCGGCATCATCAGGATCATCAAATTCCCCAAGTACATCCCATTCTACTTTATCACCCTTAAACCATTTTCCTATAACAATATATTTTTTAACGCTCATTTTTTTTGCTTTATATAACTCTCGTATCCATTTAACAATTTTTTTGTTTGGTTGTCTTTTTCCGTTTTTTCTCGTTTTATTTCTTTTTTAACGAGATTATACTTTTGGACTACTAAATCACAATCAGATTCCAACTCTTCTGTTGTAAACTGTATACTATGCGATTGTTCTTCATTGAAATTCCACTTTGCGTATACTCCATATTCAGTAAATATTATATAGGGGGTAAATGGATGGTAAAAAAAAGTTTTGCACCTTATTTTTGCTATCTTTCTTAACTTTTCTATTTCTTCACGCATCATCTTTTGGTTTATTAGTTTCTTCATCTTTGTTTATTTTTCACCCGTTGGGGTTATTTAATTTTTTTTATGTTGTACTCTAAGAGTTAATTTAACGCTCCTACCATAAAAATCCTCATGATTAATGAGGGTTTGTGCATCTACATGGATATGTTCCATGACCTTATTAGAAAATACCTCCTTACACCTTTGTATTTGTCTTTCCAAAGTTAACCTATTGGACATTGACCCATGTTTCTTTCATACCCAACAAATTCTAATAATTCATCCTTTAAAAAAGCGGCTAAACACCTTTTAATTCTTTTTTTTAAACTCATTTTTTTAATTGTTTTACATTTTCAAAAAAACTAACCCCCTTCTTGTAAGATATTAAATGTTCTTCTGGGACAACAGATGAGGTTCCAACCCTCTCGTCATTATAACCCTTGTCAAACCAATGTTTTTCAGTTTCTAAAGTTTTTAAATCACTTTTAAGACGTTTTTTGAAGTCTTCTTCCCCATCGTCCCCAGAAAGTAAAAGATCTATCCTATGGGCGTAAATTTCGGCCAATCTAAGGTGTTTCATACCTTCTTTGAATATTTCTTTAATTTCAGGTGAATAATCTTTGTAAATAGATTCTTCTGGGTATTTATCGTAGTATTCTGGATTCTCAAATAATTCATCCTCTGGTTTTTGTTTACCCATATAATTAAAATATCTTTCAATTGTATCGTAGATATCTCTTATCATAAATTGATTATACCCAAATAGTCCACCACTCATGTTTATATATTTTAAAATGTTAATAAAAATTATGAAATTCTCTTTAATATATTAATAAAATCTTCCAAGTCTTTTAAATTTTTAAAGGAATCGTTTGAATGACCAACATAAACTTTCCATGTGTCATCTTTAATTGTTTTATTAGAACAAGTAATCATATTAATATATTTACTATCATATAAATAATAATAGAATTCCCCATCTTCATCAACAGATTCTTCCTTTTCAAAACCTAAGTTCATTAAACTTTTTTCAGTTATCATATTTTTTTAATTCTATGTAAATTGTAGGGATCTCATTATTAAAACTTAAATTCCTTTTACCATACCATGCACCTTTACCCCTACAACCCTTTCTTTTCTTATATGTTGACCTACACCCCTGGAAAAAAAAGGATATTATAATTATAATTACTATAACTTTAATTTTCATATTTTTTATTTTTAATAAATAGTTTTGTTTGTACTCGGAATGGGAATCGAACCCATACTCCATAAAGGAACTGGATTTTAAGTCCAGCGTGTCTACCATTTCCACCACCCAAGCAATTTTAAAATATGTGGACCCGGTTGGAATTGAACCAACGACCAACGGGTTATGAGTCCGCCATTCTAACCACTGAACTACGAGTCCTATTTTATCTATAATTACAAATGTAATATAAATTATTTAAAAAAACAAATTTCTTGTACTCCGAGTGAGATTCGAACTCACACTAACAAGATCCTAAATCTTGTGCCTCTGCCGTTGGGCTACCGGAGTAGTACCGACAAGAACGGGAATATATAGCATCTTTTTGCACATTAGGGACTATCGCCTTGACAAACTGCTTTTTTCGTTCTTGTCTAATGTTTAAACATTTGGCACTTAATAGGATTCGAACCTATACCTTGTGGGTGATTCCATTGCCACAGTTCTTCCAGTTAAACTATAAGTGCATTATAATTGCAATAGGATTTGAACCTATATTTCTTGGAAAGTCTCCAATTGTATTAATTATACTATGCAATTATTCACAATAGGATTTAAACCTATATTTCTTGGAAAGTCTCCAATTGTATTAATTATACTATGTGATTGAGTAGGTACTCAGATTCGAACTGAGAGCCACAGATTGGAAGTCTTAGATGTTAGCCATTACACCATACCTACTTAAAAAATATTATCCTCGATAACTCATAGAACAGATTGCACCTACGGGTTATTTTCACTTTCAACTTTGTGCTAATCATAAACGGCAATCACCTACGTATTTGTGGTTTTCTAAATAATATTTTTGTGGAACTATCCGGACTTGAACCAGAAATAATAGAATGCAAATCTATCGTGATAGCCAATTTCACCATAGTCCCATAGTAGTAGCAGGAGTGGGAATCGAACCCACGACTTTTAGGTTATGAGCCTAATGAGCTACCGCTGCTCTATCCTGCAATTTGTTCTCCCGGTGAGATTCGAACTCACGACCCTCTGATTAAAAGTCAGATGCTCTAAACCAACTAAGCTACGGAAGAATAATTATGAGCCGATGGAAGGATTCGAACCCTCGATTTTCTCATTACAAATGAGATGCATTAAACCACTATGCTACATCGGCATTGTACTCTATAGGGGAATCGAACCCCTGTTTCTAGGATGAAAACCTAGTGTCCTTGACCACTAGACGAATAGAGCAATAAGTAGTCCCTGTAGGATTCGAACCTACGATCTTTTGAATGTAACTCAAATGCTTTCAACCAACTAAGCCAAGGGACTATTGCGGTTCATGAGAGAATCGAACTCTCAACTCTTGATAGACAGTCAAGTATATTACCACTATACTAATGAACCAAATGAGGAAGGAGAGGGATTCGAACCCTCGGACCAAAAAGGTCTTCAGTTTTCAAGACTAACGCAATAAACCAGACTCTGCCACCCTTCCAATATAAACACAATATGTCAAAAAACTAAAAAACCCTAAGTTTTTATACTTAGGGTTAATGATAATAATGGTGTTATAGATATAAATTAACACACCCTAAGAGGTTGTTGAAGAGAGAAATCGCCTCTTTCAACTATACGTAAATCTATTTTTTTAAGTTTATCCACTTTTTTTAATTTTTTTATTTATAAATATAGAAAATTATTTTTTTAATAACTACTTTATTTTTTTATTATTTATAGTTAAAATTAATAATTAAAATATTTTATTATGGAAATAGGTTATATTTATTTAATTAGAAATATTAATTTTGAATATAAAATTGGTATTACAAAAAAATCTGTTAATAAAAGAGTAAAACAATTACAAACAGGTAACCCACATCAATTAGAAATAGTTTCATTTTTCTTTATTAAAAACTATAATAAAGTTGAAAAATCATTACATAATATTTATAAAAATAAAAGATTAAATGGGGAATGGTTCAATTTAACAAATGAAGATGTTTCAAATTTTGAAAAAACAGTAAAAATTTTTGAACAAGCCATTATAGATTCCCAGGAAAATAATGAAAATTTATTTTTATTATAATTGAGGTCAAGGTGGGATTCGAACCCACATTATACAGTTTTGCAGACTGTTACTTAACCATTCAGACACCTGACCATATAAAAGATTATTTTTTTATATCTAAACGTTTTAAAATATCCTTAGATTCCCTGTCAATCAAAAATTTTGAACCTACATTTCCACTATCAAAAGTTTCTAAATAGAATGATTTTTTATTTTTAGTTGTCATATACTCTGAAGTGCCGTCTTTCCACTTACCTAATTGTCCAATATTACCCACACCAGGGTGTGAGTTATTTGTACCATACAAATAATTGTTAACATCACCTTTATCCATGAACAAAACAGAGTCTTGACAAAAATATTTACCAAATTTTATTAAATTTTCTTTAAATTTTGGGTCATTCGTCAAATTAACAACAAAAAAACTATGTTCGCTAACTGGGACTTCATTATCAGTCATATAATTTTCTATGTACGTACCAACAACCGAAGTAACACCATACTTTAATCTTAATAATGCAGTTAATAGTACTTTATTTCGTGACTGGTTTTCTTTTTTAGTTAACTCTATAAATTCACTATCTTCCTTATCTATCCCCAGTGAACCCTTAAGACAACCTTTTAAAGAATCTCTATATGCAGTAATTACTGCACAATCATAATTCATCAAATGTTTATAAAGTCTTTTAGTGTTAGATTCGTTTAATAGTCTTCTCATTTCTTTACTCATAATAAAAGTTTTTTTATATTATATTAATAAATAGTTTAAATTATTAAAAATCAGATTTTAGTTTTATTAAATTCTTTATTTCGTGTTTTATTTTTTTTATATACACTCTTTTGATTTTACCTGCACCCCACCCTTCCTTATTAACAATAGAATTATGTTCACAAATATGATTTTGTTTTTTTAATTCTAATTGTGTTATCTTTTCTATTATTTTTTCCATAATTTAAAAGTTGTAATTATAAATATTGTTTAGTCTGTTAATCTACTAAGATTCGAACTTAGACTAACAGGTTCAAAACCTGGGGTGCTAACCATTACACTATAGATTATTTGGGTATAATATGGGACTTGAACCCATGTTTCCAGATTCACAATCTGATGTCCTAACCTATTGGACGAATTATACCATTTATTTAGTCGGGGTAATAGGATTTGAACCTACGACCTCTTGGTCCCAAACCAAGTACTCTATCCGGACTGAGTTATACCCCGATTTATTTTGTGGTAATAGATGGAATCGAACCATCGACACGAAGATCTTCAATCTTCTGCTCTACCAACTGAGCTATATTACCATTTTGTTATTCACAAATATACTGTATTCTTTTTAAACCACAAATTTTTTTTAAGTTTTTTTATTTTTTTATTGCATGTCTTCAAAGATTCGAACTCTGATCACTTGGGTTGGAGCCAATTATGTTACCATTACACCAAAGACATATTTGCGCCCCCAGTAGGATTTGAACCTACGACCTTCTGATTAACAGTCAGATGCTCTACCACTAAGCTATGGAGACAAATTTTGTGGTTATGGGAGGATTTGAACCTACGACTTCTTTCTTATCAGGAAAGTACTCTACCGACTGAGTTACATAACCAAAATAAAAAAACCCTAACTCAAAAAGAATTAGGGTTTTTTAATCAATAAAAATTAAATTTTTATCATAACGCATAAAGAACCCCACCATCATCATTTGGATTTGGATGACACCATTGTTGTTGTTTATTTATGTTAATATTAAAGTTCATTTTTTATTACAGTTACTATATAAATATAAATTTTTTCATAAAAGTTCCAAACAGATAAATTTTTATCTTATATCATATATATCACCACCAGAACCTTCTTGATATATTAATTTACCCTTATCATCATATTCAGTTTTCCTCCATCTACCACCAGAATCTTCATGATATATCAGATTACCATTATCATCATATTTCCATTTCCACCATTCACCATAAGAATGTTCTTCATATATCCGATTACCCCTATCATCATATTCATATTTATCCCAAGAACCATCATCATATTCGACATATATCTCATTATCGTTATCATCATAGATCGAAAACACAAAAAAATATATACCTTCTTTTCCTAATATCTTTTCCATTATATATTTCTGGTCATCCACATCATATATGGTTAAACTTTCCATTGATTCAAAATAAGGTAATTGAACATGGTCTGATATCTTATCTAACATTTTATAATGTTTATCAGATTTCTCTATTTCTTCCCTTAGTATTCGTTTAATTAATCTTTTCATATTTTTTTATCTATTATCATTTATATAACCCTCAGAAGATTCATAATATATTTCATTACCATCATCATCGTATTCTAATCTACCCCAGTCACCATTAGAATATTCATAATATAACGTATTGCCATTATCATCATATTCATATTTCTCCCAATCACCATTATTATCTTCAAAATATATCAGATTACCTTTATCATCATATTCCCATTTCCTCCATTCATCATGAGAAGTACTCCAATATAACATATCACCATTATCATTATATTCAAATTTTTGCCACCCATCTCCCTTATCTTCTTCATATACCCAATTATTATTATCATCATATTCAGATTTCGTCCAATAACCATCATATTCTTCTTTATATATCACATTACCCTTATTATCTTTGATAAGATTATTAGATAAAGGATTGATAGTAATACTTATATTACCCAATATCTTTCTCATGATATATTCCTGATCATCCTTATCATATATGGTTAATCCTTCCATTGATTTAAAATAAGGTATTTCCACATAATTGGATATCTTATCTAAGATACGATAATGTTTATCGGATTTCTCTATTTCCTCTCTAAGTATTTTACGTATTAATCTTTTCATATTTATTTATCTATTATCTCTTATATATCCTTCAGAATTTTCAAGATATATCTTATTACCATCTTCATCATATACATATTTCGACCAATAACCATCAGAATTTTCAAAATATATGTTATTACCCTTATCATCATATTCCCATTTCACCCAAAAACCGTTAAAATCTTCCCAATATATCTGATTATCCTTATCATCATAGATATTTCTCCCTTTAATTTTTATATTATAACCATATATTTTCTTCATTATATATTCCTGGTCATCCTTATCATCTATGGTTAACCCTACCATTGATTCAAAATAAGGCAATTGAACATGGTCAGATATTTTATCTAACATTTTATAATGTCTATCAGATTTATCTATTTCTTCCCTAAGTATTCGTTTTATTAATCTTTTCATAATATTTTATCTATTATCATTTATATCACCATAAGAATCTTCATAATATATCTGATTACCCTTATCATCATATACCCATTTTTTCCAAGTACCATAAGAAGATTCAAAATATATATTATTACCATTATCATCGTATTCAAATCTACCCCACCAACCATCAGAATGTTCTTGATATATTTTATTACCATTATCATTATATTCAGATTTCCTCCACGAACCATCATCATATTCTACATATATAATATTATCCTTATCATCAGAGATATATTCAACGTCTATATCAATTGATATATCACTACCAAATATATTTTTTAATATATATTCCTGGTCATCTCTATTGGTTATATCCCAAAATCCTCCATTATTTTTTTCATACATATTTTTAAAATATGGTTTTTCAATAATGGAAGATATCTTATCCAGAAACCTATAATATTTATCAGATTTATGTTCCCTAAGTATTTTACGTATTAATTTTTTCATAATTTTTATCTATTATCTCTTATATCACCATCAGAATCTTCATAATATATCTGATTACCCTTATCATCATATTCCCATTTCTCCCAATCACCATCAGAATCTTCATGATATATCTGTTTACCATTATCATCAAATTCCCATTTCCACCAATAACCCTCAATAAATTCCACATATTCTATTTTACCCCCCTTGATTATTATTGGATAATCGGGATAATAATTCCCCGTATCATCTTCATAAATATTGATATCATCACCATATATTTTATTTAATATTTCTTCTTGGGAAAATCCATCCACAAGAATATCCAATATATTAAAATAAGGTGGACCATATTCCTGGAAGTATTCGGTTAATAATTCCTTTAGATCATAACCCTGACCTTCTGATAGATGTTTTACCATCTCAATAAGACCCTCGTCACCAGAATTAAGAAGATTAAAGATTTTCTCTTTATATTCAAATTGTTCCCTAAGTATTCGTTTATATTGCCTTTCTGTTATAATAATTTTCAAATTTATTTGTTTCTAAAATAGTCCATTAATTTTTTACCTTTGATAGTGAATTCAACACCTAATACATCTTGTATTTCAAATAACTTCATATGTATAGGTGTGGCAAGACCATCTTCTACCTTACTTAAGGCATTTTGTGTCATATTAACCTTATCCGCAAGTTCTTGTTGTGAAAGATTTTGTTTAAGACGTTCTTTACGTATTTGTTCACCTATAGAAACATAATCAGTTTTTTCTAAAGTTTCTTCTTTTTCATTTTGTTCTTTTATAATTTTTGCGAAAGTTTTAATATCATTTTCACTTAAATTAATTACCTTACCATTTTTTTTAATTCTCATAATTTTTTTTATTATTTTATTATTTTATTATTATTTTATAAATACCCTTCATCATAATCTATCTCATTACCATCTTCATCATATACATATTTCTGCCAAATACCATCAGAACCTTCAGAATATAACATATTACCCTTATCATCATATACCCATTTCCTCCAATAACCATCAGAATCTTCCCAATATATTCTATTACCCCTATCATCATATTCATATTTCACCCAAATACCATCAGAACCTTCAGAATATAACATATTACCCTTGTCATCATATTCATATTTCCACCAATAACCATTAGAATGTTTATAATATATCATATTACCCCTATCATCATATTCCCATTTCTGCCAATAACCATCAGAATTTTCATAATATATATAATTACCCCTATCATCATATTCCCATTTATCCCATCCACCAGAAGAATGTTCTTTATATATCATATTACCATTATCATCAAATTTATACTTGATATATTCGCCAAGATAATTTTCATAATATATGTTATTACCATCACCATCAAAAGACTGTTTTTTCCATTGACCATCAGGGTTTTCATAATATATCTCATTATTATTACCATCAAAAATATGGGTATAATAAGAATCATCATCATAATCAAAATCTATATCAACACCCAATATTTTTCTCATAATATATTCCTGGTCATCCTTATCATATATGGTTAATCCTTCCATTGATTCAAAATATGGTAATTGAACATGATTGGATATCTTATCTAACATTTTATAATGTCTATCAGACTTATTTATTTCTTCCCTTAATATTTTTTTTATTAATTTTTTCATAATTTTTTATCTATTATCATCAATATAACCATCAGAATCTTCATAATATATCTCTCTACCCCTATCATCATATTCCCATTTCCTCCATTCACCATCATAATTTTCAAAATATATCTGGTGACCATTGTCATCATATTCATGTTTCTCGTACCCCCCACTAGAATTTAAAAGATATATTCTATTACCCTTATCATCATATTCTCTTTTTTCCCACCAGATTTTATCATATTTTAGTTCACGATATACCTCATAACCCTTATCGTTACTTATGTAGCGATGTCCTTTAATAGTCACATCATTATCAAATATCTTTCTCATTATATATTCCTGGTCATCCTTATCATATATCGTTAACCCTTCCATTGATTCAAAATAAGGTAATTGAACATGATCTGATATCTTATCTAATATACGATAATGTCTATCAGATTTCTCAATTTCTTCCCTTAATATTTTTTTTATTAATTTTTTCATATTTTTTTATCTTTTATTTTACCAAGTGTTAAGGACATTGATGTCATGGACATCTTTAATTAATTAGGATTGTTTTTAATATGTTTTATTATTTTATTCGATAACTTTCTTACAGTTTTTTTACTATCTTTTTTTATGACATAATAAATTTTTTTTTCTTTTCTAAACATAAGTTTCCCATTTCTATTAAAAATTAATAAAAATAAAATTATTACCAATAATATTATAACAGTAAGTATGTTTTCCATTCTTCTTTAATGTTTCCACACATCTTTTCAATAAATTCCATGTATGTTGGTGTATAAGGTTTTATTGACATACTCATACCTGCCTCCGGGGGTGTTCTATTACCTTTAGTTACATTACAATCAAAACAACTTGTAACTAAATTTTTCCAGGTATTCTTCCCACCCCTGGACTTCGGTAATACATGGTCCAAAGTTAAATCCCTATTACTACCACAATATACACAGTTATATGAGTCCCTTCTATATATAGAATGACGACTTAAAGGTACTTTTTTAAATGGTAAATATATGTATCTAAATAACCTTATTATTGTTGGTCTACGATATTTTGTTACACTACTCACTATAGGTTTTTTTTCGTCAGAATATATAATCTCTGCCTTACCTTTGAAAACTAAATTAAAACCCCTTCTAACTGTAGTAACATTTAAAGGTTTAAAATCTTGATTTAATACTAATACTTTTTCCATAATTACCTTTTTTTATAAATATTTAATAAATAAAAAAACCCCAAATTATATTTGAGGTCTTAAAAGTGGAGGTTGAGGGTGTCGAACCCTCGTCCAGTCAATGTTATTATAAAAACTTCTACGTGTGTATTATCTTTTTAAGTTTCGGAACTGGAAATAAAAGATACAAAAAATCTAGGATTCCTATTTGTTTTAAAAAATTCATCGAATACCAAACAACAACAATTCAATATATCGTAATTATACATCCTAAGTTATTACGATTCACTTAAGATCCTGTGACGAAAACAAACTTAGTTTGTCTATGCCGCCAATGCGTAAGTGTTGCCACCTAAAAGTTATGTGTCATTTTTTACGAGTTGGACACACCTTACTCGACACGCCATTTTTATCCTCACACCCCTGTCTATTCCTGTAACCCCCTTTTGTTTCATTATAACCCTCTAAATATAAAATTCGTTCATGCCAAATTTCTTCTTCGTTGGATTGTAAAAATTCTATCTCCAAATACCTTTCTTCCTCAAATTTTTTTTTATTAATACCCATAACCCTATTTTTATTGTTTTATAAAAAAACCCTCTATGACCCCACAACACCAATTATCGAGGACTTTTTTTGTTCCTTACAAATATAACCCTTTTTTTTAAAAAATCACATTTTTCTTTATACAATTAAAAATTTAATCTAAAATATGTGATATTTCATATATAGTTACCTTGGTTTTAAACTGACATCCTATATATAATTAATAATTTATAAAAAAAAAATACAGAAAAAAGGATTTTTTACTAAATTTTTGATATTTATTTTATATAAATAAAAATAATTAAAAAAGAAATTATGAAAATAAGGAAAAATGGGAGAATTGTAAGATTAACAGAGTCTGATCTTAAAAGAATAACTAAAAAAATATTAAGAGAACAAACACAACCAAGATTTGCAATTAATATAGGGGTTAGCGTTCAACAAGTAGAAGCGGTTGTAAGTAAACTCCTTACAGTAAATAGATTACAAACTGCTGCGAATGGTGGTAGATTTTTTATTTTAAACCCCTCTGATTTTGGTGGTGCCAGAATTAGTAACCTACCTACCAAAGAACAAAAAATAGCCAATAGTATAGTACAAAGTTTAATTAGTAATAATATACTTGAGTATGATATAGTTCATGGTGGTGCAGAAGAACCAACAGGACCAGTAGAAGGTATGAGAGATTTAAAATATGCCCCAAATAAATCAAACTATATGGTATTTACAAAATCAGGTGGTAGACAATAAACTACTTTACAAAAAGAATGACACAAAAAAAAGAATCAATATGGGTATAACCCCATATTGATTTATAATTAAAATTTCTTCTGATCAAGCATACTGGAAAGTAACTAATATTATAAAGTTTTAATTAACATTATAACCATCTTTAGTTAATGTAACCGTTGTAACAAACCGAGGTAACCCTTCAGCATAACCCTCACTAGGAAGGGGAATTCTTAAAGAAAATTTAACTGCAATATATTTACCATTATTCCCAATTTCAGAATCTAACTTTTCTTGTATCCATTTAGCAAAATCATCCACATAATCATTATATGTTATTCTTTGGTTACATAAATCACACCAATCTGAATATTCTACAACTATTTCTCTTTCGCTATATCCCGAAATGTTACTAAAATAGTTAAGTCTATCTTGTGGGGTGTATAAATTTAACCCATTTACTGGTTCACTATTTAAATGAGGGTGCCCTTTTCTTACTATATTATAAATTAAACAATGTGAATTATTATATTCTGCCGCCATTAATGAAACAGGGTCAGCGATATATTCAGGAATACCTTTTTCTTTCCTATAACTATTTAATTTTTTATAAAACATTTTTTCTAATAATTCAGCATTAACATTATAGTTTGCCAAATCCATAGTATCATTTTCACTTTGTGCATTACCGATTAAGTAACCGAACAAAAAAACCGAAATTATTATTATATTTTTCATAATATTTTATATTTTAAAATTGTTAATAAAAACCTTTTTTTAAACATTCACACCTAAATTCTTTAACCTACCCAAGTCATTAAATATAACACCATCCTCTTTTTTTGCATTAAAGTAGGCATTTTGTAACGCACCTACCCCACCTTTCATAGTGGTTAATTGTTCAAGAGTTTTTACCCCTTTCCAGGCAAATGTTCTGAATTCAGTTTTACTTCCAAACACAATACCTTTTTTACAGGCATTTTTGATCTTTTTTTCGAATTTCAATTCTTCTTTAATTGTAACCAATGATTCAACAACATTACCTACCATAGAATGGAATTTAATTTTATCAACATCTTCTAAGAAATCCCAACCATTGTCAAACATTATTTGTTTGTAATTATTTTCAGTCAAATAATCAAGAACTAGTTTTTCGACTTTATCAGATAGGAATATTTGTTCACTTTCCCCACCCCAACCATCATCGTGGTATTGTAATACTTTCTTTTTATTAAAGTATAAGTCACAAATCAGACCACCGCAATCATGACCTCTACCAACAACAACTTTTTTTACTTCAAATGGTTTTAATACCTCTCTAACTTTATCATTAATTTTCATAATATTTTATTTTTAAAGTTTAACAATTAAATAGGTTTACCCCTTTCTTCTATTCAAAGATATAAAAAGTTTTTTAAAAACAAAAATATTAATGAAAAAAATTAAACTTTTTCCAATTTATTTTTCTGTAACATCTCCCAGACCCTCCCTAAACGGGTTAATCCGATCCCACCACCGAATCTTGGGAAGAACTCAAATTCAAGAAATTCATCTAATTCTTTTTCTACTCTATCTTTTCCGAAGAGTTCAAATAATTTTTCACAATATTTACCATCCATAATACTATAAAAGAAATTTCTCATTTCATCTACATTACTAGAACGTTGTGCAGAACCTATGGTTTCCTGACCATATAAAATAACATCACATTTATTAAACTTACCATCACCAAGGTATTCCATATTCCAAAATGGGGATGTTCTTAGTGGGAATGTTTCTAAAGAAATAGAATGACCCATATCACCCCACATTTTACTTTCGTGTTCATCTTCAAGAATATCAGTACTATATTGTTCACACATTTCATCATAATCCACTCTAACTGGGGTATCAAAACCTAAATACTCCACTAACTCTTTTTCTAAACTTATCATTTCTTCCATACCACCTTTTGCCTCAAATTCAAACATAGGAAATATTTTCTCATGTCTTCCAGGGATTGGGTCTTTTTCATCTCTGTACGAAGTAGAGACACAAAAACAACCTTCCCATTCCGGGTTATTTAAAAGTTCGTATTCTAACCACATTTGACCGGTTTGAGGGAGAGGCCAAACTAAGTTATCGTAAGTAAATGTTGCGACTGAATATGGGTTCTCACATGCCGCAAGAATGGATTTTCTACTTTGTGTTGGTACTTCAATAAAGTTTTTAGATAAAAAAAAGTCTCTTAATTTTTGCACAATTTCGTGGTAAGTTCTTGTATTCTTCATTTTTTAATTAATTAAATAGTTTTATTATTATTATTATTATTATTATTATTATTAATAAATATGGTAAACTTGGATATATCTACCATTATTATTTAAAATTTTTATAGTGGATATAATACATAAAAAAAGAGGGTACACCCCCTTTTTTATTTAACGAATTATATTATTATTTTGGGATTTCATATGAACTTTTATCATTTCAACCTTACTTAATAAAAAATTTCTATCCTCATCATTTAATTCACCAGTTTCTTTCCATTTCATACCTAATACAGACATTAATTCCCATCTTTGTTCTTGTAAGTTTAATGTAGGGTCGGTGGCAACTTTATTTATTTCCATCTTCTTGTATTTGTTTTTGTTCTAAAATTGTTATTATACTTTCTTTTATACTCATATAGGTATCTATATCATAACTTCTAAGAACACCACTAAAAGTTGTGATATCATGTGGTATTATAGAAATTTTATCTTTTTCCATATCATAACCAATTCTACCTAAAAGATCTTTGACTACATATTCTTTTTGTTTTACTTGTAACATATCAAATACGTATTCATTAATTTGGATAATAATATCATAACCTGTCATAAATTTAAAAATGTCTTGAGTTTTTGAAACCTTCCCAAAACCTTTTTTAATACTTTCGTTAGATAATATTTTAATTTTTACTTCTCTGGGTATCATACTAGATTCAATATGTTTAGTAAAAATCCCTAGAGTGTCTTCATAAACTTCATCAAATTTTGACATAATTTTTATTTTTTTTAATTAAAAGATGTTTAATCTTAGAAAATTAAAATTTAAAAATCAAATAATAAATTAATTAATTTCATTTTTTTCTTTTTTTTCTTTTTTAGTAATGTTTTCAGGTATTTTTAACCACACTTCTAATAACATATCACCTATATTTTTACCCCTTTTAAGACCCTTTTTAGGTATTCTTAGTATTGTACCTATCTGAGTACCTTTTTTTACCTTAAAACGTATTTTACCATCAATTGTGACTACTTCTACAGTATCATTACCATGAACTAGATCTTCATATGTAAAATTTATTCTTTGGTGTAAGTCAATACCTACTCTTTTAAAGGTATCGTGAGTTTTTTCAACTATTAAAACTATAAGATCACCTTCCACACCATTTTTTACTGAATTACCTTTTCCATTAAATTTTAACATTTCAGAATCCATAATACCTTTAGGTAGTTCAAAATTAAAAATAGTTTCATTTACTAATGTTCCAGAACTATCACATTTTTTACAAGGTTTAGTGATTATATTTTTTTCTCCATTACAGACATTACATTTAACATTTTTTTGGATACGTCCCATAGGTGTATTTTGAACAAACACTAAAAAACCATTTCCTTTACAGTTATCACAAACTTTTGTTTCTCCACCAGTACCTGAACATGAATTACATTTATCTCTTTTCTTATATTTTATAGTCTTATTAACACCAGTAAATATTTCTTCTAAGGTTAATTCTATTTTTAATCTTATGTCACCACCTTTTTTCTTTCTTAAATTATTATTTCTTTCATTAAAAAATGTTGAGAAGATATCCTCATAATTCATATGGTTAAATGGGTTATGGGTGGTGTTACCATTTTCATTACCAAAATTATCATAATTTATTCTTTTAGTATCATCAGATAATACTGAATAGGCATTTGCGATTTCTTTAAATTTTTCTTCTGCCTTTTCGTCATCTGGATTTAAATCGGGGTGATATTTTTTTGATAATACCCTATAAGAGTTTTTTATTTCTTTTTTTGAGGCATTTTTTTCTACTTCTAATATTTTATAGTAATCTTTTTCCATTTTACATTTATTTATTTATAAATAATAAGTATTTTTATAAATAAATAAAGAAGTTATGTTATATAAAATTATTATTACACAAAATGGTAAAAAGAAAAAAGTCTTATATGAGGGAGATAATTTTAAAGTTGCCAAAAAAAAATATTTTAAAGTTAAAGATAAGAATAAAGTTCTTGTTCCTAAAAAAACTAATGCCTATAAAAAGACTAAACCGGTATTTTATGAATTATTACTTTTAAAAGAAAAAGAAATCAATGATCCCAAATATTATGAGAGGGATGATATAGGTAGAAATAAAGTTGTGGACATTAAAAGTGAAAAATGGAGTTTGTTATATAAATGTGAATATTTTTATGAAGAGAAATTTACAATTTATGGGTATGATACCAGGATGGAGACAAAAGAAATTATTAAAAAAATTCTTTTAAAAAAAAATAAAGAAGATGTGGTTAAACAGGTTAATTATGTTTTAAATAAATTATTAATACACCAAAAAGATAATTTTGATATAATAGTATGTAAAAACCGTTTAGACACACAAAGACTTTATAATGTATTAAAAGAATTTTGTGAAACAAATAAAGTGGGAAACATATTATTTACTGGTTTAATAAATAGAACATTAAGAACTGTAATTTATAAAAAAATAGTAAAAAAGACAGGGTGGACACCTAATAAAGTTTATCGTTCCACCACTAGGCCTTAATCTACATTAATTTGAAATTTCTCAGTTAAATCTTTAATAAGATTATTTAATTTTTCAAATTCATTTTCCTCTTCAATATAAACTGGGTTAATACACATTATTTTTTCCTGGTCCTTTGTTGGCAAGAAAAACAACCTCACATCATCACCATTATTTGTCATGTATTGTCTTACATTTTCACCATAAGTCCTAATAGTTTCTTGTAATGTAAATAACTCTTCATTTAAATAAAATACTAATATTAATGGTGAATAATTATGGTTTTCACTTTTAAATTTTTCTAGTGAAACATATATTAGATTATCATCACTGATATCATATTTTTCACTTAAATAATTTTCTTTTTCTAATCTTTCTTTCTCACCTGAAACATCATAACACTCTAATGATGTATCATTATTATCCATAAGATAAATTAGGTAACTTCTTGTACCTTTTGTTAATTTGTAATTTTTCGTAACTATTTTCATAATATATTTTTTTAATACTTAATCTTATAAAAAAAAATCTATACTGTAAAGTATAGACAAAAAAAAAGAGAGAGTTTTTAAACTCCCCCTTTATATCGGAATGGTGATTCAGGATTTTCTTTACATACTACCTGGGAAATATGTGTCATTTTTTAAATGTGACAAAACATCTATTTTTTTAACCTGAAATAAACAGAAGGTATGTTTTGTAACCTGGAGATAAATCTCACCTATGGTTATCACTTTTTTTTAAATTTCAAGAGGAAGTGAATAAACCTCATTTAAGGATTTCAATTTTTTAGAGAAAAATTGCGGAAACCATTCGTTTGTTGTTTGTATGTATAATACAGAATAACTTTTTAGTTATTTTTTTTATAAGGATAACAAGAACCTTCTCCGATTTGGTTTTGGTTTAAAGTTGCGGTATTTATTCTTTAATTATACAATTTTTTATTCAATTAATTCATATCTTTCTGAGTTAATAGTATCTAACATTATACCTATAGGTGAAAAATCGTTTCCATTTAAAATAGATTTAACTACCGATGGACTAAACCCAGACACTAAGGCGACATTTTTTTTGTCTGACAACACAGGAAAGTTTTCATTAGTTCTAGAATTTAAATTCCAATAAACTATTTTAGGTACTTTATACCCAAATTCCTTATATCTTGTTTCTATCATAGTTTGAGTGTCCGTATCATAATCTCTTACACCCATATCAAATTCCATATCAGATAATATTAATATTATTGTAGGCATTTTTTCTTCTGACACATTATGAGATACTGCCTGGTTTAATATCAATTGAAATACTGAATTAATATTTGTAGAGTAACCCCAATCTGCCCTTCGTAAATTCTCGTACCTTTCTGATAACGTACCAGTTAAATATTGTAATGTTGGTCTTTCAGAGAATGTAATAAATGCATCCTTAAAATCCCCACTATTTCTTTCACTAATATATAGACCTAATGAGATAGAAACATCCATACAAGTAAGGTTAGGATTGTCACCAACCGGATCAGTCATTGACCCTGAAACATCGACAACTGGTAATATTCTTTCGTCAGAATCTTCCATGTAATTTGGTAATGATTCCCATTGTTTTTCTGAAACTACAACATCACCATTATTTTCCAAAGATTTTATTATATCATAAGGATATAAAGTTGATGCATTAACTTTAGTTTCACCTTTAACCAGTTTATCTTTATAGTCTAAATACCTTTCATTGTCATTTTTATTAAACGCATTTTGATACCTTGACGCACTCATTGATGGTATTTTAGAATAATCAATTTTTTCCCATTCTTTAGAACACATTTTCGTTTCCACTACATTGGTTAAATTAACCACCATCTTTCTATATTGTTTAGGTGTTAACTTAAACAATTTTCTAAGTTTATTGGCAATTTTACCTTTACGGGGCATCCATTTGGCACACAATCCGTTACCATCGTTTAAGGCAGTTTTTATTAAATTAAACACATCTTTTTCTAATTCTGTGTTAATCAACCCTAATACATCATCCCATCTACCATATTCAGATATTAGGTGTACATTTCTTTTTATTGTTTGTGGGTCATTTAATAGTAACCAATTTAAAATATCCCTAAAAATTTTTCTTTCACCTACACCACCTCTTATATCTCTGGACCAAAACAAAATTTTTGTTGCGACAATAGGGTTTTCTGAATATGCCTTACTATATAAGGAAGTAACATCTCTACCTCTCATCGCACCAATAGAAAAGAACAAATCTAAACAACTGTTTAAAGTTGTAGGATTGGTGATCACACCTTTTTCTGTTCTTACTTCAATATTTACATTTGTGTCCATAACTATTGTTTTTTTTGATTGTGATACAATACTAGTTTATTAATTTTAAAAAGTCAAATTTTTTTAAATAAAAATTTATTTTTTTTATTTAATGTTCAATTACTGAAAAAATTGTTGGCGACCACCCTTCAACCCAACCAAAGTAATCATCAAATTTTGAGGCTGCATCATCTTCATCTATCGCCTTTATTGGGTTACTTTTTTTAAGTTCATCACCAATATAAAAATGCACTATATAAGTTTTCATAGTTTTTATTTTTAAATTATAAAAAAATAAAAGTTACTAACGCAACTTCAGTCACAAATATAATACTTTTTCACCAAAAACAAAACAAAACCAAAAAAAGTTTATTATTTATTTTTTAATTTTGTTTTTTAAGATAATTATTTCTTTATTCTCCAACTCACACCACACATGTATTTCTTTATCATTATTATTTGTAACATTTTTTTTTCTGTTAAATAAACCAATTAAGTGTCTTGCCTCAACTAAACCAATTAATGGTATATTTACTCTTACATTAATATTAATTGAATCATGTAATAAATTTTTTAAGGATATCACATTTTGACTATATAAGTTTACATTTAAAATTAAATAAAAACATAAGGACATAAAAATTTTAATTATTTTTTTCATAAGTTAATAGGGGTTAATTATTAACTACATTCCAAAACAACGTCCAGTTATTAAGTTGTTGGAAAACAACACTTTATAACTTTTTAAAATTTTTAATAATACCATATTGGTAATATAAAGTCAATATGGGTCATCTTTTCATTATGAAAACGTGAACATTATTCCATATTTTTAAAAATATGACATATAACATCAACTGTCCAACCATTACCTAACATTTTTCTTCTTTGATTTTTTGAAACAGATTCTGTATAATCTTTAGGTATTGTTTGTAACGATTCTATCTCATTGATGGTTAATTTTCTATATTTACCCTGAATATCTACAATATAATCTAATTGAGAGGGTGTTGCAACAATACAATTAGACTTATCTGTTCTTAATGGTAAATATATTTTATATTTTGCCCCTCTTGGTGTAGTGTCTTTTCCGGTTAATTTCCTTAACCTTCTTCTTTCTAATTTACCTTCTTCAGTTCTTGCCTCATAAAATGTATATGGGAACTGTTTATTTTCAATTCTAATAGTTTTTCCATTATTAGATATAAAATCACCATATTTAGATTCACCTTCAATGTCATTTTGAAGGACACTTGAAAGTTTTATATTTTTATCTTTTGGTGTATTTATCCCAGGTATATTTGTCCAATATAATCTTCTTCTGTGTTGTCCGGACAGTAATTTACTATTAATTTCAATACGTTCAACACCTAAATATTCAGTTATAATTTTTTCCCATTCTTTTTTCATTTTTACGTTTTCAAGAAGAAAATATTTAGGTTTAGTTTCTTTTAATAACCTTACAAATTCAAAGAATAATTTACTTTTACCATTAAAACCACTACGATTACCTGCAACACTAAAACTTTGACAGGGTGACCCACCAATTAATAAATCAATTTTTGGTAAATCTTTTCCTTTAATTTTAGTAACATCACCGATCTGTTTAGTATTTGGATAGTTCTTTTGTGTTACTTGTATTGCATACTTATCAATTTCAGAGGCATAATAATTATCATATTTTATACCTAATCTATTTAAGGCAATTTGACCACAAGACATTCCATCAAACAAACTTAATACATTCATAATTTAATTTATTTTTTTCTTAAGAAATTCCATATTTTTAGATAAAACATCTTTCGCAAGAAAGATTTCTTTAAAACCATTTATTCTATAATAAAGGTTTATACCATTACAGTCTTCAGATTCACTGGCAAAGATATCAATATATCTATAATACGTATTTTTAGTGGATTCTTTGGCCTTCCAGGGTTTACTTTTAACTTGTACTAAAAAAACAGTATCTTTTTTTTCCATAATTAGATCAATACCATATAACATATCAATAAAATCACCTTCACTACCCTGGTAAACGGCATTATACCCATTTTTCTCAAGGAGTTCTTTCACCATTAACTCTATCTCATCACCAACTTTTGTATTGTTTCTACTATTATAAGTATAATCACTATATTCACTTATATCAAAATATTTTTCAATAATTTATATAAGACATTATTTTTTTTCAGAGATAACAGATATTTTTTGATTTCAGTTGTATTCATTTTTGACAACATATCAATTTTATCACCTTTTAAAAATAATGTTGTTAATAATTCTGAGATATCGGAATAATTACTATTTAATTTATTAACATAACTCCAACCATCGTTTTTATCTTTCACCAAACAACAATCAGTAAGTTTATTACTATAATATGTTCCATCATCATTTTTGGTAACACCTTCTACGTTTTTTTTAAATAAATAAGATAAAGGTAGTTGATATTTTTGATTCATATCTTCACACGTTCTTACTTCGCCCAAAATTTTATTAATAACATCTTTCATATTTAACCCATCACGATTAATGACCCAATTATATAATTTTTTAATGTTATCACATACTAATTTTTCTTTACCATAGAACCTATCACAACAATTATAAACAATATCCTCATCATTTATTTTTTCTTCAGGTTTTTTATAAAGTTTTTCAATAAGTTCATCATAATTTTCTTGACTCATAATTTTTTTTTAATTTAATAATGTTATTAAAGTATAATTTTATTAAATTTTAAGTTAAAAATCAACTATTTAATTAAAAATAAAAATATTATATCTGCAATTTTAATTTCTACTATTTCATTATGAACAAAACTACCTACCCCATTATTCTTATATAAGAATAATTCTTCATCTAATTTTTTGTGTATTTCTTCATCTAATTTATAAGACAATGTGAGTTCATTTGTTTCGATTAATTCATTATCGACACATTCACTTGCGATCTGTAAAACTTTTTCTAAATTCATATTAAAATATATCCATAAAACGTTCCCAAAATTTTCTTAATTTGGATTTCTTAACCTTATTAACTTTACCACCATTTTTCTTTATATGTTCACCTAACCCTGATTTAATTTTTCTAATAAACTGTTCTTTTTTTAATTCAGTTTTTATTTTTTCTGATTCCATATCAGATTGTAATTTTCTTAATTTATCCATAACAATATAATATTAGTTAAAATATTCTTACTAGTGAAGAATATAGTGTAGGAAATAATGGATATGGTAGATTTTCCATTGAAAACCACCCCCAGTCACTATTTTCTTCATTTAATTGACATTCAATTTCTTTATCACAATAACCCAAATAGAAATAAAAAGGGTGACCTGTTGTATATTGAACTTCAAATAATTTATAAATAATATTATCAGAATTTATTAAAGTTTCCTCATACAATTCTCTTTTTACGCCATCCAGAACATTTTCACCTTCTTCAACCCCACCACCAAAAACTGACCAATAGTTTGGGTAATCAACCATTTCAGATCTTTCACCCAAAAGAAATTTACCAGTTTCTTTAGATATTAATAAAACACCACCTATTTTTTCCATAAACCATTTTTTTTTAAGTTATCTATTATCCCCTTCATCATAATCTATCTCATTACCTTCTTCATCATATACATATTTCTGCCAAATACCATTAGATTCTTCAACATATATTTTATTACCATTATCATCATATTCATTTTTCACCCAATTACCATAAGAAGTTTCAAAATATATGTTATTACCCCTATCATCATAATCATATTTTATCCAATAACCATCATTCTCTTCATAATATACCATGTTACCCCTATCATCATATTCACTTCTTTGAGAATAATCACCATGAATAGAATATTGGAAAAATATTTCATTACCATTATCATCATATTCCCGTCTTAACCATTCACCATCAGAATGTTCTTCATAAACATTTATCTTTTTACCATTATCATCATATTCATATGAATATTTTACTTCTACCACATCTTCATCATAAAAAAGTTTACGTTTAGAATATATCTTATTACCATTATTATCATATTCAGATTTCTCCCACTCACCTTTGTTATCATCAATAAGATTTTCCCAATATATTTCATTACCTCTACCATTCTTCATCCTTCCTACCCTCACGTTATCGGATACTATTATATCTTCACCTAATATTTTTTTCATTATATATTCCTGGTCATCTTTATCATCTATGGTTAACCCTTCCATTGATTTAAAATAAGGTAATTGAACATGTTCTGATATCTTATCCAATATTTTATAATGTCTATCAGATTTATGTTCTCTAAGTATTTTACGTATTAATTTTTTCATAATTATTTTTTATCTTCTATCATTAATATAACTAGTAGAAGTTTCAAAATATATCTCATTACCCTTATTATCATATTCCCTTTTCTCCCATTCACCATAAGAATTTTCTACATATATCTCTCTACCATTATTATCATATTTAGATTTATACCAAAAACCATCAGAATTTTCTTCATATATCTTATTATTATTATCATTATATTCATATTTACCCCAATCACCATCAGAATCTTCAAAATATATCTTATTACCCTTATCATCATATTCAGATTTCACCCAACTATTAGAAAAATTTTCATAATATATCTCATTACCATTATTATCATATCTATATTTCTCCCAATAACCATCATCTTCTTCTTCATATATCAAATTACCACTATCATTAAAGATATAACCCCCTCTTTTTATTTTTATATCATCACCATATATCTTTCTCATTATATATAACTGATCATCTTTATCATATATGGTTAACCCTTCCATTGATTCAAAATATGGTATTTCCACATAATTGGATATCTTATCCAATATTTTATAATGTCTATCAGATTTCTCAATTTCTTCCCTTAGTATTTTACGTATTAATCTTTTCATAATTTTTTTTTAATTTCTTATAAATCATCAGAAGTTTTAACATATGTTAGATTACCATTACCATCATATTCACGTTTCACCCACTTACCATCGGAACGTTCAAAATATATCAGATGACCCTCATCATCATATTCCCGTTTATACCAATAATCACTATCAGACTCTTCATAATATAACTCACTACCATTATCATTGTAGATATTTAAACCAAACCTTGTTTCATACCAGTCTATATCATCACCCAATATCTTCTTCATTATATATAACTGGTCACCCTTATCATATATGGTTAACCCTTCCATACTTTTGAAAAAAGGTAATTGAACATGATCTGATATCTTATCTAACATACGATAATGTCTATCAGATTTCTCAATTTCTTCCCTTAGTATTTTACGTATTAATCTTTTCATAATTTTTTATCTATTATCCCATATATACCCATCGGAATCTTCTTCATATTCTAGTTCACCATCTTCATCATATTCATACTTAGACCATTTACCATTAGAATTTTTCCAATATATCACATTACCATTATTATCACGTTCCCATTTTTTCCAAAAATCAGTAGAATTCACACTAAATATCACTTGGTCATTTTCGTCATATTTTTTTTTCACCCATTTTTCATCAGAATCTACATGGTATATGTTATTACCATTATCATCATATTCCCATTCCTTCCAATAACCGGTATAATTTTCCCAATATATCTCATTACCATTTTTATAAATACTTCTACCACTAATTTTAATATTATCACCATATATTTTCTTTAATATATAATCCATATGGTCTTCATTTTTTATACCCCAATCTCTTATATTAATATAATAAGGTGGATCAACACTCATAGATATCCTATCCAGTTTTCTAAAAAATCTTTCTGGACTATATTTACCTTCCCTTAATATTTTACGTATTAATCTTTTCATAATTTTTTTATTATTATTATTTTTTATCTATAATCTCTTATTAAACCATTAGAATTTTCATGATATAACATATTATCATTATCATCCCATTCAAATTTATTCCAATAACCTTTAGAATTTTCATGATATAACATATTATCATTATCATCATATACCCATTTCTTCCAACCCAAATTACCTTCAATATATATAAGATTAAGATTATTATCACGAATGTGATTATCTCTGAAAAAGATATCATTACCCAATATCTTTTTCATTATATATTCCTGGTCATCCTTATCATATATGGTTAATCCTTCCATACTTTTGAAATAAGGTATTTCTACATGATCTGATATCTTATCCAATATTTTATAATGTCTATCAGATTTATTTATTTCTTCCCTTAGTATTTTACGTATTAATCTCTTCATAATTTTTTATTTCACACCAAAATAAGTAGACCAATACTTGCCTGGGTCTTCATTTACACCATCTATTTTTATCTCATAATGTATGTGTGCCGCAGTACTCGACCCTACATTACCCACATCCGCAACTTTAACCGCCTTACCATTAAGAACAACTACTTTTTGATTCTTTGTAACATAGATATTATCTGAATGGCAAAATCTATGTCTGTTATTGTCATCTGTTTTTAAGGTAAAACAATTGTCACCTCCTTTCGATACATTAACAACGGTAAATGGTTGTTTCATATATATACCATCACATTG
>Ga0233414_10000107_pt1 | contig 36678 bp, 47 predicted proteins | sample Na_anoxic_10_MG_FD_189020 | JGI IMG/M metagenome (GOLD analysis project Ga0233414, IMG submission 189020) | Seawater microbial communities from Saanich Inlet, British Columbia, Canada - Na_anoxic_10_MG | ecosystem: Environmental > Aquatic > Marine > Inlet | place: Canada: British Columbia... | reverse complement strand
TAATCAAACGAGACAATAAACGTATAAATACAATGGCTGAAAATTATCCATGTATCATAGATGATATTGAAACGTCGTATTGTTCGACAAAAAATTATAGTATACGATAAATTCAAAAAAAAAAAATCAAATTGTGGGGTTTGTTTTTGTTTTATTATTAATAGTCATAGCTCATAATCATCATCAGTATAAGTCATAATATATTCATTAGAATGATATTCTTTTTTTTGTCTTTTTGTTATTTTATCATCACTTTTAGACAAACGTCTATGCTTCCTGCTTGTTTTGGCAACAACCAAATCCAATATTATCTTTTCGATAGCACCATTCGTATTCATTTGTAATTTTGGAGATATATGTTCAGTTATACCAATACCAACATATCTCCTATAATCACTCACATGTTTTTTACAAGCAACACATGTTGAACATATACCAACATTACAGTTGATACACCTATAGTATAACGTATTATCACCATCATTGATTGAGTATTGGAATTCAACTTCCCTTTTACAACAATCACATCCATACCCATGCCCACTCTTTGTAAAATAACCCTCTTTAACAACGTCCATGCTTATTTTTTTTTTGCTCCTTTATAAAAAATGAGTAATTGTTTTTGTGATAACGTACATCTAAAAATTCAAATAGATCTGAAATGGATCCTATATATAAAAATGATCTATATTGGATCTATTTTCATTTAAAAAGGTCCGAGCGTGAAAAATACAAATCATAATAAAAAAATGACTGACATCGAAGATTTAGATGTAATTGTCTCGTCGGGTGCGTATCCCGAAATCCTGTCCATTTCTAGAAGGACAGATGTACCAGCCTTTTATATGGATGAGTACTTGAAATGCCTCATTCAAGGGTATATTGATGTGCCCAATCCAATGATGAAATCCAAAGTGTACCGAGTGTACACTTCTCCAGATACGGTAAAAGCTATCGTATGGTGGTCAAAAGATTATGGAAAGTTTATTCTGCGATATCTGGAAAATCCAGACTTTTTCAAAAAATACCGAGGACATTTCTTCCACTTCACCATCAATTCAAGAAGTGAACTCGAACCAGGACTTCAGAGTACACTTGAAGAGCGCCTCTGTCAATTGTCCTTTTTGGTACAGACCTTTGGTGCAGATCATGTCACACTTCGAATTGACCCTATCACAATTTACCGTGTCAAAGCTACCGGTGAAGTACGCGACAACTTAGCAGACTTTGAAGGTAATGATAACTTTTTTATGCGGTCTTTCAGATTTTTCGGACCTAACAATGACTTGTCTTTTTTCTACAGGTATTGTCGCACATGCTGAAACCCTTGGTATTGAAAGCGTAGTGACTTCAATGTGCCAAGAGTACGGAAAGACTAAGAGAAACATGGCGAAGAGTGGGTTCGAGTTAGTGACAATGACAGCCGAACAGCGCTTGGAGGTTATTGATCACGTGCTGAAAATAGCAGCCAAGTACAATATTACCTTGAAGTCATGTGCCGATTCGGGTATCAATGACAGGCGCATCATACCCTCACGATGTGTCGACGGGCGTATTATCGGTAAAGCTATCGGAGAAAAACTGTCCGTGGCTAAAGACAGTGGACAGCGCACTGGCTGTGGCTGCACCAAGTCGCGCGATATCGGTAACTATACCGACGCGTGCAACCATGGGTGCAGATATTGTTATGCGAACCCGACGGTAACAATAGTGTAGGAATTGTCAGATATAAGACACTGATAACTTTATGCGGATTTTCATCATTTTTCGGATTTCGCATTGACTTATAGTTTTTTTCACAAATCTTTTTTTTTACCAATGTATAACAGTAAACGATAACAATGTACCAATAAAACAACAATGATAACTCTTTTTATGCGGACTTTATTGACTTTCGGATTTCTCATTGACTTGTAGTTTTTTTCACAAATCTTTTTTTACCAATGTATAGCAGTAAAACGATAACAATGTACCAATAAAACAAATCCGTTTTCGATTCCATTATAAATTAATACAAGAAAAAAGTGGGGTTTCATTGTTTTTTATTATACCATTTTAATTGTTCTACATTTGATAACTGTAACCACTTTTCAATTGAAACGTTGTCTATTAGAAATTGTGTATATTTTACTATTTCAATTCTTAGTGTTTGTGATGATCTATATGATATTGGTTCTTGTAGATACTTTGTTGTTATTATGTTATCGTTTAGTTTGGTTTTACTTCCACTATTATTATTATAACAAACAACTGATGGGTGTGATTGTACAAAGAAATTATGCCATAATGAAAACAGTACGTCGGACGTTAGATCTACTAACATCGACTCATTGTCGCGTCTATGAAATACAACATTGCCACGTACACATCCAGAGAAATTGTGCGTAATAGGCGGATCCAATAGATTCAAATCTACTAGTATTCGAGTCGCAATCCAATTAATTTGACTATTATCAGTTGTACTATAAAACATATAAATAGAATCATTTGATGTTTTCATTTGATATAGTTTAGAATCACAATCGCATTGTGTTAATGACGAATGTGGTACTATTTTCCATAAAAACATATCGTTTAATGCAACGTCTTGAAACATATTACCATTCGTATCCATAACATAAATATTCATTTTTGTTATTTTTTTTTCTCTTTTTAATAAATAAACAATAAAAATACAAATGGATAACCAATTTAGAATGTCGAGGAGTGGTCGTGTAATTAGAGCTCCTGTTAAATACGTACCAGAGTTTTTTACTGATGATGAAGATGAACGTGACTATAGTATATTCGATGAAGAAATTTCTAGTCCGGAAGAATGTAAACAAAAACACTCGAAACTACAAGAAGTTATACAAAAGTATGGTGTTGATAGTAAACAAGCTCGTATAATTGAAAAAATAGAAAAATACGATGATGATTCTGATTATGTATTAGATAGTACAGATGATGAAGACGATGATGAAGATATAAGTTGTACGGATGATGATGACGATATAAGTTGTACGGATGAAGAAGATATAAGTTGTACTGATGATGATGATGATATAATAGATAGTGATATTGATGACATAGAAGAGTCCGACGAATCGGATTTATACTCAGAAACTGATGAAAATTAAAATTTGAAATTTATTTGTATAATAATAAAGCACTTTCACTTTCCAATCTTGACGGCCTAATTGTAATTCTTGGCGACCTAATATCACCCCTTTCTATTGTTGGTGGTCTTGGGTAACGTAGTTTTGAATGTTCATCAGCCAATATTGGTATCTTTTTTACAAAATTATCATCCACTGCAGCCTTCATATGGTGTATGTACATTGTATCAAATTTCGCCTGTAGTGCATTGTATTGTCTTTGTATACGTTTTGCTGCGCGATTCCTTACAAAATCGATATAATTATCCATATCAATACTACTATCATCATTAGTATATTGTTTATACTTATTAAGATCTCTATTAAGATTGCGATCTAAAATTCCTTCTTGGAATTTATTAACGTTTTTAATGTCCTTTGATATCACGTCAAACGATTCAGTTATATTTCTATAACTATCTTTTAGTATCGGACTTTGTTGGAAAAACCACGGTAAATTACTCATAATAAACACAATTGATATTTATTTATAAGCACACATTTTATGTTTTGATCTTTTTATATTCACTATAAAAATATCACAATGGGTTGAATTTTAACGCCTTTAACAATTCATTTTGACTTGGGTGTACGTATAAACCGTTACCATTTAAATTCATTGGGTTTGTGTCGAATGTTTCACCAAAATCCAATTCATCGCCTACACGAACAATAGAATCAGTTACCGTTAATACATCATTTGCTTGTTTGAATTTATTACCTTGTATAGGAATGTAAATATTATTCAAAGTTGCTTTATTCACACGAATTCTATAAGCCATTCCAAACTTACGCAAATGATCCTTTGATATAACAATAATTGCGTTTTTTGGAATGTTAACACTCGATACAAATGGTGTATCATCATCTTTTTTTTTCATTATAGTATATACAGACCATGGGCTAATATTAACATATTGTCCAATGCGTCTATTTTTTGCATAATATTCAATATCTCGCAATCGATAAACCAATGGATTATTATTATGTGGTAAAACAGTAACTACATCATTAGAATCTGCCATTATTTTTTAAATCAATTGTTTTTATTCCGTTTTCTTTTAATTAGTAAAAAGAAAAAAATTACACGATTAATTGTTTCATTGTATTATATATAATTTCATGATGTTTGACAGTGTGATAAAATACCAACCCGCATATTCTATAAAGGTACGGTACGTCATACAAATCTAAATTGCTATTCAACCAACAATAAAATAAGTCGTTTTTTGTTAAATGTGTCATTTTTTATTATACAAAACATATTTTATTTTAAATACGTTTTCGGAGTTGGAATCCTAGATGGTGGACTTCTAATAATTTTAGTTTGTAGTACGAAATAAATTACCACGAGTCAGTAATAAGTTTACCAGCTCGTATAAAACGCGAATGTCTTATATCTTCGCTATATGCCGATCGTGGTAATGGACCACCGATAATCTTACTAGCTCGTTTAAATTGCTTAACACGTGGATCAATATCTGATGGTGGTAATGGTGTATACGACATCGGTTGTACTTGTGGTGATATAAATTGTTGTTGTATACGTAGATGCTCATTTGCTAAATCTGGCATTTTATCAACCCAATTGCTTGCTATGCCAGACCCAAAGTCATTGAAATATTTACCGTCATCGTCAAAACGTTGTTTGATTTCTTCAAACTCTTTTTGTATACGAGTCGCAGTAACTTTTTTTAACAGGTCTAATTGCCCATATATAATATCCCTTTCTCTAGATTTTTCATTTGCTTTTATTACACCCTCACTATGTAAATTACCCTTTATAGTGTTTACATTATTTGATAACTCATCATTAAAGGTATTCATTTGACCAGCCATTTTAATATTATTATCATTAACAATACCATCCCATACATCGGTTGTATTCCTAAGAGAATCTTTAATCATTGGGCTTTCTTGTAACCATTGTGGAGTGTTTTCATACCAGGGTTTTTGAGAAGCCATAATTGAATATTTATTAATATATACAATGTGTTTTTTTGTTTTATACCATTATTTTTTTTTCTATCTATTAAATCTTCTTCCTCTAACACTCGTACCAAATTGTTGGTTTTTTACACGATTGGTTAATTTTTGTCTTTCATTTTGTGGTAATAAAAATGGATTTTCTTTGTGTTCATCATCTAGCATTGTTCGTTGATCTTCTTTGTATTCGACTGGCATTGTTCGTTGATCCCATTGTTCAACAGATACATAAGGATCTAAGAATTTATAATTATCACCATCGATAATCGTGTTACCATAATCTCCAAACATATCACCAATGGGTTCATAACTTTGTAATAAGTGGCGATAACTATGTTTTCTTGGTTGTTTATCGTATTGCCATTCATTAACAGTTGCGTATGGATCCAAATATGAATAATTATCACGATCGAGAATTGTATTACCAAAATTACCAAATTTATCACCAATCGGTGTGTATGGTGCAAGTGCACGTTTATAAGATGACGACATTAATTACTATAAAATTTTCTCTTTTATTATATTAATACAGTAAAAAATAAAATAAAAAAATGAATATTGAGGACGACCCGAGTGATTTAGCCGACTACCTAATGAGTAGAAAATTCAAACCCAAAACATATAAATGGTTTAGTGAATGGAAAGATGAATTACAAGATCTGTATGGAACAATTGATAATTGGTGTAAAAAAATAGGTTGGAATTTGACAGGTTAGTTATTCGATTCATTTAGTATGTATTGATTATTGTTTATTTTTTTACATTGGCTTACTGTTGAAATAACTAACATTTGTCTTTTTTGTGTATAGATAAGATGACATATCATGTTTTTTGCGCTTTAATTGCAAAAATGAATGTAATAAACGAATAATTATTTTCAATGGTTTATTGATGAGTAATATTTATACTATTACTAGCATGTACATCAACTACAAAAGCAAATTCTGGTTGTGGTGTTCGTATCGCTTTAGGTGATATCAACTTATCATCGTATTTGTTCAAATTGCCAATAAACATAAATGGTGAATATGTAACTATATTCTTCTTCTTCTTTTTCATTTCATTTACATTTTCTACTTGTGTTCCTATTGGCTTATCTATACTTATATAATACTCGACAACGTTATGCCAAAATTCTGATAGTATTGGTAAACACTCTTCACGAAACCATCTATTGTCGCGTTTCACAGACACTATATCTACAACACCATTCTCAAACGTAGTAGGTGGTCTATATTGCATAAAGTGACACTCGTCAATATTACATACTTCCATTTGAATTTGTATTTGTGGTATGTAATACGATGGTATTTGAGATTGTATGATTTTACGCGTTGTTGGGCATTTAATTTCTAATAGAATAGGAACGTATTTCGCGATTCCGTCTGGAGATGCTCCTATGAAATCTAATTTTTCATGTACTAGTAAACCAACATCTTCTTCCATCATTTCAATACCGGTTATAACTTCATAAACCTTACGCGCTTCTTCTTCGGTTGCTAACCCATGTTGACATGAGAATGATGTCCATCTAGGTGGACCCCGACCTGTTTTCTTTTTGAATATTTGTTTCGGGTGTGAATAAGGGTTTAAACCCATAACACCAGCGATATCACTTGCCGTTAAACGTAATTTTCGTTCATTAAACCAATTATCAGTGTGTTGCATTATACGCGGTCTTTCAAGAACGGCTCTCACACGTGGATGAAGTACATTCGTTTTAACATTAGTTCTTGGGATTGTACTTGAAATTGTAACGTTTTTAACGATATTTTCGATATCCATGTTTTACATCCAATATATAACTCGTTTAATAAATCAAAAAGAAAAAAATCAAAAAGGATATTCATTTATTGTTTTATTTACCACGTTGCTATACCAACAACGATATAAACACCAAACTTGGATTTTATGCAATTGGTAATATACAAAGTTATAATGTTGAAATTGTTTATGTGTGATAATAAAGAATAAATGTCATTGTTTAATTTATTAGTATATATTATCAGATATAATCGATAATGGTGCATCTATAACTTTTTTTTGATTCTTATAAAATTTCATACAATATGGCACTAATACTCTTAACAAATTACACAATTCTTTTTGTGTAAACATTTGCTCAACCAATGTTTTATTTGCCGCATATAAGAAATTCTTTTCGTCTATATTGTTATTATAACAATTAAATTTGGCCTTAAATTGTATAAAATTCACACTACTCATAAACTTACGATCAAATCCAATTGGTAATTGATTAGTACCACATACTAAAACCAATTTAATTTTAGGTTGTAAAAAATCACACATACCTTTACTAACAGCAATGGGGTTACCACTTATTAATTCATTTAAAAGGCTAAAATTATATTTGTAATTTTTATGTAAGTCCAATGAAAATCCAATACGTTTATTCATCAACATGTCAGCATCATATTGTCTCATCAAAATTGTATTACTTCTTGGATGTTTGATAAATATATCATTTGATGGGAAACAACTCAAATCTCCCATCAAATCTCGAATTATATAACTTAAGCGCGATTTTCCATTACAATCATCACCAACCCATATATCAATTTCATTATCAAGTTCGCCACATAAATAAGATGCAATACGATGTAACATATATTCAACTTTTTCTTGATCATAGCAAAAAATAGGATTGATGTATTTATATACATTTGTTGTATCAAATTCATCATCTGTAGGTAAATGTGCATTACACCGAATGGAAAATAAATCTTCTTTTTCTAAAATACGGCATGTTCCATCTTTTAAATTAATGACTGTTCCATCGTTACATGGTAATAGATGATCATTTTTATTTAAGGATCCTGAGAAGTTTGGATCATATAACATTCCTCTTAAATACATAAGAATACATTTATATGAAGATCGAAACTTGATTTTTTTCAATACCTTAATTTGGTTTAAATCGTCTGTTCTTTTAATTAATTTAGTACATAACTTGCATTTATAACCCAGAATCAAACAAACAATTTGTCTTTTAGAAGCTAGTGTCCATATTCTTTTCGGGTTATGATTAAAACTTTCTTGTGTTTTTTCATCTTCAAACACATAAAACGAATTTTTGTTTTCATCCACACTGACAACGTGGGTTTTAAATTTATCAGCAATTAATATAGCTTGTCCACGCTCACCATCTATGAGGAAATTATATTTGCAACCCGGATACCACCATTTACGCTTATGTGAAATTTTTGAAAAACAGGGTCTTATATCCATTATATCCAATATTCAATAAACAGTATACTACACAATATACCATATATAAAAATTAGGTTTATACACAATTATTTAATAAACTTTTATTTTCATTTTTTATTGTTGTAATACACGACCGATGGTTTCGATTTCACCACTAAATATATTTTCATCGTATATTGGTACTTCTTTTAAGCAAAGTATAGCAAAGCGTCTAAATATCTTCTCATTGCTACGAGTAGGTAAACACAACAACTTATTTTCTAATAATGCTTCAAACTTCTTATTTCGTTTGGTATAGTTCATGAATTGTAACATCAATTTACGTGACATGTACATTGATTTGACACGTAACCTCAATACACATTGTAATGAACACGCGTTTACTATTTGTGGTGCATTATTATCACACATAAACATATTTCCAATTGGTTTGCATTCACTACAAACACACTTGCATTGTGTACAAGTGAATAACATCATTGTTGCGTTTATATTATAAATGATAGATACCGGTCTTATTTCGGATTTATATTTTTTTCGGTGTTATTGTAACGGGTTTTTTATAATCACGGGTTTTATACGATTTTTTATATTAAATCATTTTTTTTGTTTGAAAAACATTAAAAGCTATAAATGAGTTTACATTAATGTCGTCTAAAGATTATTATAAAACAAGTAGTATAGAATGTATAGATGTTATAGAAGAATTATCTGTAGATTGGCATGGGTCTACTTCATTTAACTTGGGTAATGTATTGAAATATATATTTAGATACCAAAAAAAAGATAGTGGTACTGATGGGTTAGTAAAGGCAAGATATTATTTAGATCGTGAAATAAAAAAAAGGTATGGTCTATAAACTACCTTTTAAAAAAATGTTGGTATGTATTAAAGAGAAAAACGAACGGTGTGGACACGGAAAATATATATGTTGTTGAATTATATTTATATTGTACTGAATTACATTAATTGGGTTTTACTTGAATATCCATTGTATATATTATATATACACGGGCCAAGTTTAAACGGTTGGTTGTTTTATGAAGGCCGTAGTATAGATGAAATATGTGCTGATCTAACCAATGTTCCCAACCAACATTGGCTATTAAATATAAGTGAATGCAAATCGTTAATAAGTAGAAAGTTAACAGCGATAATTGTTTTTATTTATTTTATGGTGTATATGATGATAATATTCACAACTATTTTTGTCATGTATACAACTGTTATTAAAAGAAATGTTAATTAAAAAAACCCATATTGTGTTTTCAATCTTTCATGTGGAACAATTCCACGCGCACCAATATCGACAATTTTTTCATCTTTTTCTATTGGTCTTTCTGGTACTGGTAAATCTAATGGATCTCTAATCCTTCCAAGTTGTGCATATTTTTTCTCACCTTCTTCCGTGTCTATACCCAACACTTCTTCTATACTAGAACCTTCGATGTTATTAATATATGTTTCTACACCAGTATTTTTTAACATCATTGCATCTTCGATATTTCTATTAATTACACGATCACATGCTGATAGACGTATTAGATTTGTTAGTAGTGTTGTTGCTTCCAACGATCTAAAATGATCAATAGTGTAATCACCAAATTTCATATATAATTCATACGGAGCACGTGCTTGTTTAACGTATCTTTGATCGTCAGGTGTGAATACACTACGATATTTATCGACAGTTAGTTTCCAACCAACTGTAAATGTATGATTTTGTACATCACCAATATATTTTCCTGGTATTTTTAGAGATGCTCTAACATCATCATCTTTACGAAATTCAGATCGGATTTCTGGAAACCCATTACCCTTTCGTTGTCTAATATCTTCTAAATTTGTAGGTACTTTTGGCAACTCAACGTCGTACGAATCTTGATTAAATTGTAAATTTACACTACCCTTGAATCTACTAGCACGTCCAATAATTTGTGTTGCTTCGTGATCCTCAAAATCTATATATTGATTTGTGAAATCATGTACAAACGAATCACTTGAAGTTGGTTCGAATATATGTAAATGACGAACATCCTTAAGATCTATACCGACCTGCATTGTGCGATCAATGACCAATACTCTGATATACTCACCATGTGAATTATCTTTATGGTTAAATCGCAAGTTTTTGAATTTCTTAATAAACTTATCGTCTAATTTAGTGCCATATATTTTTGCTTCTGTTGACAATAATGCTACACTATAAGCAGTGACAATTTCATGATGCACTTTAAAATCATTACCCCAATAAAATATAAAATTATTCGCAATCAATGCAGAAACTATTCGTCTTGCATCGGATGGTGAATCTGTGTATATAACATGTTTGTATGGTAATGGTTGCGTTGGATTTTCACCATAGTCTTCGATATCGTGATTGTATATACTTTGTATCAAAGCTATCATTTTAGGACTTATACCTTGTAAATTAGCCTCTAATTCACCTTTATATCTATCGAATGATTTGTGATCAAAATAATATTCTGGTTTCCAATCACCAAAATTAACAGCTTCTTTAACACACTTGGTAAATTCATTCCTAGAACGCATTTGTTTGACATTGATCTTTTTCATACATTTTTTCTCTATATCATTGACTTGAAATTCACCAACTTTTACGTATATATAATTTGTTTCTGTGTTGTGTGGGAATGATGAAACGTCATTGTGAACATCTATATATGAAAGCAATCCAGTAGTTGCTAGTTGAAATTGCATTTGTCTTTCATTTAAAGTTTGTTCATTTTTGAATAGATCTTTCACCCATTCATTAAAATTGGTGATCTTTACTGGTAACTGATATGATGTATTCGGTTGTATCATATTAATAGCCGCAAATAAATCTCTAGAATGATGAAACATTGGTGTTGCACTTGCCAGTATAAATCTAACTGATTTATCACCACTTTTTATATATGAATTTTGTATCATTTTCATCATTTTTGAGTATGCGATATTCAAATCACCAGATTTATCATAAAACTGCTTAATAAAATCGTGTACTTCGTCGATAATGATTAACGTATTGTATAACAAATCATTGCCTGGGTTACGACGTTTTAGTATAGACGATTCTATTGTAGTTGTAGCACGACCAGTTAATAAATTGTACAGGCGTTGATGGTTTACAGGTGTCAATTCATTTTTACCATGACGTTTATCAGTTAACCACGAATCACCAAAATTTTCAGCAAAGTATGCACCGCGTTCCTTTTTACCCATATTCGAAAAACGATCCTTGTCTTTATAATCACTTGTTATTTCAATCAAGTTTTTGATACTTTCATGACAAACAGTTTCAAATACATTCTTCAAATAATCGGTACCTATTTTATGTGGTGATGCCCATATAATATTATACGGTTTAATACCCAAATCCAAATTACCACGTTCGAAAGTACTTGATGCAGCAGCCATCATTGAACATGTCTTACCACTACCAACAGAATGTATGAGAAAAATACCTTTAAATTTACTATCGGGTTTGAAATAATTACGTACAAATTCTTGTTGATGTGTCAAAGTAACTAAGGCACCATTTGTAGAATCCAGATTTTCATCTATCATTTTAGAAAAATCAGATGGTATAATTTTATCACCCAACTTTTCTTCTAAACGTGATGCTAATTGTTCAGCAAAATTAGTATTTGGTATAATTTTACCTTCATCATCTTCTATAACTGGATTTGGGTAGTCTGCCTGCCACTCTACAAATTGCTTAAAACGGCGCTCATAAATTAATTTACAAAACCGTTTTCTTATATCGCTTTCGTATTTTTTACCAACTACTTCCAATTGATTCAATTGGTTACATAACCAAAGACGTATCTTTTTATCACCTATAACAGTTGTAGGGATTGTACCACCGGCTTCCTTATAAAGAGCAGCTAATTCACTTGATGATATTGGAAACATACGCTCACCAAAACAAATCGATCTAACCATACATTTACCATCACTGATAGCTTCTAATGGTTTAGTTGGTTGTTTGAACTCCTTTCTTATTGTTGGGTCTAATATTTGTTCAGATATTTGACGTTGGCGTTCAGTTAACTCACCACGTACAACGTCGCCTGGTTCTTGAATATCATCACCATCAGTTTGTTCAACATGACCTGGTTCTTTAATATCATCATCTGTCTCTGTTTCTTCATCTGTCTCTGTTTCTTCATCAACATCCATATCACTAATTTCATCATCGACAACTGGTGGTGGTTGTTCTCGACGACGTGATATCTCACGTTCTCTTAAAATCTTACGACGTTCTTCTGGACTTACTAACAACCTATCATCTCGTTGTACACTTGGTAAATCTTCACGTGCGACATCTTGTATACGTCGACGTTGATGTGTTTCTGATTCAAATTCAAAATTATTTAATAAATCATTTATACTCATGATTTATATTTTTATTTGTATCACAACAAATTTTTTTTAAAAAAATGTCACCTTTAATATAAAAAATCCATTTGTAAATGTACGTACACAAACGTTTTAACGAACCCATTAAATTCACATTGAATTTTTTGGATTAGGCATAATACGCCCACAGTGAACCGACCCTATAACATCATTAGTGTTCATTAAACCAAGTTGTTTTGCCTTGTTAAATAAATCTTGTTCTATAGCTCTAAATTTATCATCATGTATAGATTTACCACCGAGTTGTTCAGAATATGAGTTTTGTAATGTATGTGCAATTTCATGTAATGCAATAAATAATAAAATATCCAAAGATGCTAGTTTTTCATTTGGTGGTCTTTCACGTAAACAGAGGTATATATTTGTTTTGTTTTGATTGTACGCTATCGACTCACTACTTTCGTGATCCATCTCATAAAATATAACATTTTTTAATTTATATTGATCATTTTGTGGTAACAACTTTGTTACACGGTTCAATAATTCCTTTAATTTCGCTAGTAAATTTGCAGCGTCTTGTTTGTTTTTGGTAGGTAAAACATAATAATGTTTACCATCAACGGTTGATTTGATTTTAACTAATTTTCCAATAGTACTAGGACCAAATTGATTAAACGTATATAATAAAGTTGCACCTATTATAAATTCCATTGTCTTTTATTATATTCACAATGAAAAAAAAATATACAGTCAAATACATATTTGTCGTTGGTTAAAGTATAACTGTGCTGAACTTGTTTGATTGTGTCGTATTTTAGGTAAATCATCACCAAACAACACTTGTGTTTCACTCAAATGTAGACGTGTTTTTACACTAAAATCTGGACAACATAAACCAAATAAACGTGAATCGGTAGTTTTGTTATCGTGTTTACAATAACAATGACAACGTGCGAATTCTCGCGTTATATATACATACCCACCAGTTGCACCATTGTGATAACCTCCCTTATTTAAACAATGCATATTTGCTAATTTAACCATATAACCTTGTGGTTTTTTACATTTTTTTGTATCTGGTTCTTTATACCCATTATCATCATCGTCTTTTGGTATGGTTTTATTTTTACACGCACATGTACTCATAATGGTTAAATCATCTTCAAATACTACACGTCGCGTTATAGACCACAATGTATTTTTGATATCAGTATCATCTATACCATCATACACATATTTGCGTTTTTTACCATTAACTATATGTGATTTTCCAAACCTTTCATCATCATCATATTCATTTAAATTAATACCATCAGATATTGGTGTTAATTCACCAGTACGTCGAAGTGATACCATGTATAACAATGAAGGCAAATCAGAATTAATCGTGTCTACACGCCGTATATTCAATTGATGGTTATCATGATCATAATAAGCAACGACTTCATACACGCGTTGTTCGTTAATCTTTTGTGTTTTACCATTTACCTTTTTATACGTTGCTTTACAACACCCAACTAACCTACATTTAACATCATTTGCGATTTGCTCATCTACTGCTAAAAACCATTTACCTTCTTCTGCTAATTCAATTGTAATATCATTAGTTTCTATTGTACCATTTGGTGATGTGTTTAGTAGATACTTATCAATTAACATCTTACGTATGTATACATTTGTATGGTAGTCAACAAATATACCTGGAAAATATATGTGAAACCCAACCTTATATAGATTATCATCTAATTTAGTATACCATTTTTTTATACTGCGTACGTTTACATCATCGTATGAATAACACCCAGTAACTACACAAGTTCGATCTATATCATTTACAAATAATTTACTTACACAATCTCTCACATCATCAAATATACCAATAAATGATTCCGGGATTAAATCATCAACATCACCATTGACTATCTTTACTTTCATATCGATATCAAACATTAGAATATGATTATCCTTGTCAGATCGTCGTTCACTTATAGATATTAGATTGATTGGTTTGGGAGCTTGTAAATGTTTTATTGTATTTGCATAAACTGCATAAAATTCCTTAAGATCGTCATCATTGTCTATTATCAACGAACCAGATAAACCAATATTTCTTCGAAACGCACCAGTCATAAACGAATGTGAAGCTTGACGTTCATCACTTTTCTTTTTATCATATTTCTTAACAATATTTACAAAGTCATTTATCAACTTTTGCATTACTCCTTCATATATAATCGATATTATAAAATAAAATTATGTTATTTTTTTTAAAAAAAATGTATAACACCGATAGTCCGAAATTTTGAAAATTTTTAATTTATAAAACCAATGCTTGCATTTGCATAGGAACTGTGATTGGTTGATAATATTGACCATTAATCATTTGTATTGGTTGTTGTTGATAATACATCGGATTAATTGGTTGTTGGTAAACAGGTGGTGGCATCATAACACCGGCTTGAGTTCGTCTTGGTTGTCGTCTTACTTTTCTACGGGTTGGTTTCCTTACACGACGTTTAGGTACTTTTCTACTACGGCGCCGAACGGCACTAGACGCAAGTTTTCTACCGACAGCTTTTTTAGCAAGTCTACGACCAATAAAACCAGCTATTAATGGTAAAGGCATGAAATAATAATAAAAAATTTAACAATATATTATTGATCTTTTATTTATTTAACATCTTTTTTTTCATCACAAGTATCAATAATATCAACAGGTGTGTTGATTTCAATCACATTTTTTTTAGATTTACGATGTCTTCTTTTCTTTTTTGTTTTCACAGCAACTACTTCTTCAACAGTTTGTGGTTTGAATTTCAAATCACGCAATTCTGTAATTTTAGTTTTACAGAATTCTAATCTATTTTCAATTACATCTTGAATTTTCTTACGTGTGTTTTCAATAGCACATACTACCGCTTGATAAACATATTTACCAAAAACATCTAACTTATCACTATCACAGTGAATATACGCCAATGCAACATCAATCAACCTTAAAATCATATTAAATTGATCCAATTCGTAATTACTAACAATATGCTCGATATCACGAGTAAACCCAACAATAGTCCGTTTTTGGAAAAAATGACTTAAAATATAAAATGCACGGTCGATAACCAACATTTCAGTTTGGCTAAAATTTTCACCATTGATCCAATTCTCATAAGCACTTAAATTATTTAACATAATATCAGCATTGCTATTAATCAATAACCTATTCTCAAGAATTGTACAAAGTGCCTTAGTATCGATCGACGACCAATATATTTTATCTTCGTTCATATCAGCATATTTGAGAATATGATGAACTTGTTTACCAATCAACTTTATAGCATGATCGTTATCAACACCCATATACGTTGCAACCTCGTCAATGATTGCAGGTGATAATGTAATCTTCAATTTTCTATTTTTTTTCGTTGGCATATTTATTATTATAATAATAATAAAATATTTTTTTGATTTATATCGGGGTTCGGTGTTATTAACATAAATTACACGTGGTGATTAGGATAAAAAATTTTTTCTTATATGTTTATTAAAAAGTGATCAATGAATGGTGTAACATTAAATAGAGCAACAAATCAAATTGTTCGAGTACCTGAAAAATATTCTGTAGATTTTAACGTTGTTTGGAAACTTGGTGAATATTCTACACGCGACGTTGCTAAATCAACCATATTACCATTGTTAGATGAAGACGAATATAAGATAACATATAAACCAAACGGTGACGAGGTTATTAAAATAACATCCGATGCATTTAAACAATGTATGTTATTCGGTGATAACGAACTGGCCGATGCAATGCGTGGTCATTATCTTCATATAGACGATACATTCACACAATTTTCACAAAAACAATCAAAACAACGTAAGAAAAAGGAATTTGACAATATAGTTGAAGATGATATTGGTGGTGATATTGACGAAAAGGGTCATAAAAATAAAAATAAAAAGGTGAAATTTGATAAATTATACCATAAACACGGAAATTATCAAAATAAGAAAAAAGCTGAAGAGGCAATACTACCAAAATTAGTTCAAAATGACGATTATTCAATCGACGATGATGGCGACTTAGTTGTAAATGAACGTGGTTTTAAAAAGTCTACGATGTTTGCTAAAAATGAAATGGGTAAAAAGGCACGTAGATATTTCTTAAGTACTGAACGCGAATTAGCCGTTTCATCAAATGTACAAGGTATGCGTTTCAAAAGTTTAGACTTTGCAAAAATAATTCGTAATCATGCACCTAGAGTTATGAAATCTGATAATAAGAGTAAACGTGAAAACCACAAATTTGGTCGTGATGATAAGAAGGGTAATAATGACAATGATGATAAAAAGGGTAATAAAGACGATGATGATAAGAAGGGTAATAATGACAATGATGATAAAAAGGGTAATAAAGACGATGATGATAAGAAGGGTGGTAAAAAGAAATAAAATAGTATATATTAATTAAAACATATTGATGAATATAACAATATTGATTTTATTATTTCTAACATACTCGGTTGCATTAGATACTCACATATACAAATTCGATTCTCACTCTCATTTTAGATTGGGTTGGGATAAACCCAAAACAATACCAGCATCATTCGAATGGCATCGTGAACGTAATTTCGACACATTTGCATTTACTGAACATACATCGTGGTTGACAGACCCAAGACCATTCGATGAAGTGTTTATACCATACGACCAACTTGATCTAGAACATAAAATGATGCCCGTTATACCAGGTATTGAGTGGTCATCGAGATCATTACACGCTACTATATATTTTAGACCAAGTACATACGACACCGTTAGAATGCGTATAAAAAATGAATTCTATAATGAATTCTTTGATGTTGGTACGTGTAGAGATTTAGACGCGTATAAACAAATCGCAAATGTAACACATCAATTAGGTGGTTTAATAGCACTTGCGCATTATTCATTAACCGTGTTAAATAACGCTATGCTAGGTGATGATGGTTGTAAAGTTTATACATTAGAAGAAGTTTATGATTATTGTGATTTTGATTTGTTAGAAGTTGCTAATACTATTTTTGATTTGAAAGCATATGATTTCGCAAAAACTTATAAAATAGCAATGTTAGCAGGTACGGATATACACAATTTTAATGATAAATATAAGAGACAAGAGCCAGTTGTTTTTACATACGTGGACGCACAAAATTTTACAGCTGAAGCGATTTTTAACGCTTTAGTTGTAGGTAATACATCTGTTAAATTTGACCACAGTGCGATATTTAATACGTTGCATAATATATTTTACGCTGGTATAGCCGCATTAGGTCTTTTAGTAGCTGGTGTTATGTATAAATGTAAAGATTGGATTATAATAATAGTTGAAAAATGCAAAAAGTGTAAAATACCTGAAAAATGTAAAAAATCTCGTACACCTAAAATTATAGAAGGTGTTGATATGTGTGAAACAAAAATAGAAAAACAAAAATAAGTTTTCCTTTATTTATTATAAAAAAGTGTCACTTTTGTCTTTTTTTGCGTCGAATTTGATTATAAAAAAGTATTTCATTTTTGGAAAAATAAAAAATAAAAATAAAATTTATTTTTACTTTGTGTTTATTGACATAAACTTGGCAAATGAGTTCGACGCAAAACGCAACCATCGTTGTCGTTAATGTCACTTAAGGAAATACGATATGTGTTATCGTGATATTTATCAGTGTTACAGTTCGCGCCAAAATAATATTCGCGCCAGAACTTACCAATTATTTAACGCTTATCAACAGCTTATCAACATTGATAAGCGTTAATCCAGAGGCACAATTGATTAATATTTTCGGTGATATAAAAGACCGAAATATCAACGTGGTATTTTTTATTATCCAATCATTATGGCTTTTAATGATGATGAACAACAACTGTGCGTTTCATTATTCAGTAGTTGGTTAGATGCATATGAATCGAATGGTAAACAATTTCCAGTTAAGTTTGATGATGCGTGGCAATTAATTGGATACTCCAGAAAAGAGAATGCTAAACGTATGGTAACTAAACGATTCGCCGAAGGTATTGATTATACAATTGAAAAGGTCGGTATTGGTGGTAGTGCAATAGATAATATTGAACTAACAATTGATACGTTTAAACATATGTGTTTATTGATGAAAAACGAACGTGGTGATGCAATTCGTAAATATTTTATAAGTATAGAAAAAGATTTTTTGAATCGTATATCACAAACACTTAAAAAAATAAAGATTTGTGAATTTTCACAACTTCTGGAAATACCAATTTCAAATAAAAATTTAATCGAATGTAAAATATCTGATAAATTATCAAATTATATTAACGGTTCGCGCGAAATCAAATGCCAGTGTGGTGTTATTGATATTAAAACCGATGAATATGTAATCGAAGTTAAATGTTTTAAAAACTGGAAACATGGGTTAGGGCAAGTAATTGCATATGCGGCAGTTACTGGGTTGAAACCATGGCTACACTTATTTGATTGTTTATACATACCACCATATATAAATGATATATGTAAATTGTATAATGTGAAATATACATACGAATAAATATTTTGTTATAACATATCGGTGTTATTGAAAAGACCGATTTTGTTCGGTGTTGTGTTCGGTGAAAAAATATATTCATAACAAAAAAAATGTCTTTAAGTAACGCAGAACAGCAGCAGTGTTATGACTTGTTTAGTGGTTGGTTAGATGAACACGAATTAAAGAATGAAGAATATCCTATTAGTTTTGATGATACATGGAAATTAATTGGCTATTCAACAAAAGGTAACGCTAAACGTGTTTTAACTAAACAGTGTATCCAAAGTCAAGATTATACACTTGAATTAGTTAAGGTTGGACTATTTACAAATAAAGAAAATATCAATTTATCACTGGATACATTTAAACACTTGGCAATGTGTGCACAAACCGATCGTGGTCGTGAAATTCGTAAATATTTCATCGAAACAGAAAAAAAATGGCGCCAATTGAAACATGGGTTGGTTGATGGTACATTAACATTAAAAGACAATGTAAGTGGACAAACAAGTGATGACTATTTAGCAAATCATGGTATTATTCGTAGACGTGACGAGTTAGATTTGATTGAACGCGAAGAACGTATTAAAAAAATGCGTCTTGATAATATGAAGAATATTTTATCTTTGATGACAGATGATGAAATGGATGATCGTGACCGTTTAAACCACGCTGACTTAAAACGGCAGTTTATTCGTGTTAATGCATTACATTCATCAACCACGAATTCGTCATTATTGTTGTTAAAAGACTCTAATGAACAACATGAAGAAATATCAATTTCGATGATATCTCAAAAACTTGGTATTCGAATGAAAAGAGGTGATAATATTCGTATTGGTAAAATTGCAAAACTATTGTATATCAAACGGTATGGTAATGACCCACCCAAACACGGACAATATGTCGATGGTGCTGTTAGAAATGTATGTACTTATTACAGTGAAGACGAGGATTTGATTACATTTGGAATTTTATCCGTATGTAACCAGACACATATTCATTTTGTGGAATTGAAGGAAAAACTAATTGATGAAGGTCTTATCTTTGACAAAATAAAAACTAGAAGCACAAATTGATTTTATAAATATACTAAAAAAATAATAAATTTCCCTTTTTTAAAACAATTATGTCTTTTTATGTTAAATTTATACCAAAAAAATTATGCGTATATTTGTTCATGTGTTAGATTAACAGTAGGATGTAGACCAATATTCGATGTGTTGTAGTTTGTTATTCCTATTTGTTTCGGTACAAATGCTTTATCACCATAATTACCAGTCATAACTGGTGCATATGTATTGCGTGAAATATCTCTACCACTTCGAGTATTGACACCAGGTGCGGATATCGCCTGTTTTTGTAATTTCATAGCAACGCGTTTATTTTCCATAGCATTATCTTTAGTATGTGTATTAACAACTTCACGGTTACTAAGCTTACCAACCCAATTAGATGGTACACGTGCAATACCAAACGAATCAACGTTCAATTCATCTATTTTACGTCGTGTATCTCGTTGGGTTGATGCATGTGCGATATTAGGTGCTTTATAAACAGAGTTATGAATACCAGGTTGTCTCCCAGGCATTAATTTATCCTCTTTTCCATATGATGTGACATCACCAATATATGGACGAGTTGATCTATTCAAACCCCTAACCATTGGAGTTCTACCTTGTACAGTCTTATCCTTCCCAAGACGCATTTCTGGATTTATAGCAGTATTTTTTGTTGAAAACATTACTTGTGATGATAATTGTGGAAACCGCGTAACTTGTATGTTTTTACGATGAGTATCTAAAATATACGAATCTTTATGAGATGGTAATTTACGCATCCCAAAGGTTAGTTTACCGGGTTGCATCACACGACCGTCGATCTGCGTTTTTCTTATGGTGTTTGTCATAACATAATTATTCATAAACTCTTTACGTCTACGTTGTGATAATTCATACCCTTCGCGTTCAGATGCGTGTGGAACAATATCAACACCATTGGAAAATGTTTGTGGTATCTGACCATTTGCATTGATGAAATCCTTACGGTTTGGTCTATTTCTTTTTAATACATCACTCACACTAGGTTGTTTAAATGTCAACTTATTATTACCTATTTCAGGGTCACGGTAATCTTGAGTTTCATGGCGATGCATAAAGAAATCTTTACGACGTGTAGGTATAAAAGGTCTATTACCACCACTAGGCCACGCTGGTACATTGTGAAATAATGCATTTTCACGATTACGATAATGTTGATCCTGTATTGCTATTGGAGCGGTTGGATCTGACGGTTTTGTTTTTTGTAAAGTTGATGATTGTGGTACGGTTGGTATAGTTGGATCATCAGTTGTTACTTCATGACTAACCTCTACTGGTTGGCGCGTTGGATCACATTTCATTTCTTGCTTTTCATCACCATCTAAGGCCTCTCGTTTTTGTCTAGTTGTTTTATCTATTAAATAACCAGCGGTTAATAACCCACTAAATAATGGTATAACATTCATAGTTTTATTTTATACACATGATTTTATTTTTTAGATTCCAAATACACTTGATAATTCGTTATAATCACAATGAAACGAATTATCCCAACATCGCCTTGAGAAGCTTTTTGAATATAATGATAACTTACTATTGTTTATTGTCGTATGATCTATTTCGGATTTATTTACAATGCGTTCACGTGTGATGTATTAAATATTTTACTCATAATTTTTATAACACAATTGAAAATATGGACGCATATAAGATAAGTGATTTGTATGACAAGAAATTGGATAAGCCTTATTATAATTTAGATTGTATGGATGATATATATGCCAATGCACTAAAATATGAAAATGAACATCGAAGCAATCCAAACTATATGAAGGAAGTACAACCACGTATTAATGAAGCTATGCGTATGAGGTTACTTGATTGGACAATGGAAGTTTCAAATAAACTTGGATTAACTGATGAGACATTCTTCTTATCTGTATATTATCTTGATAAGTTTTTAAGCTATCACACTATACATAGACAACAACTACAAGTGTATGGTATGGCGTGTTTGTTAATAGCTATGAAATACAATGAAAGTTTAGAACCACCTCATTTGAAGACACTTGTATATTATGGTGGTGGTGCATATAATAAACACGACCTTATATTAGCTGAAGGTATGGTTTTAAATGTATTGGGTTTTAATTGTTGTATTGTAACTGAATTGGATTTCTTAACTCATTATGCTAGAGCTATGAATTCAAGTGAAATGACGTATTCCATTGCAAAGTATGCTTTGGAATTATGCCTTTTATCAACAACGTATTTGAAGTATAAACCATCGTGTTTGACAGCATGTGCTGTTTATTTAGCACATTATATTACAAATCGTATGAGTGATTATAAATTGAATATGAGTGAAAAATACACACACTATTCATATAACGATATGGAAGAGTGTTTGAAGGATATGTGTAAGATAAAAATAGATGTTAATAAATTGTTCATTGCTAAGAAATACAATGGTAAACTTATATGAACATCAATTGTATTTTTTAATGTATATTAGTTTCAAATTTGTTACAATTCAATAAAAAAGACAAATTCACAAAAATTCTTGTTTTTTTATCAAGTCTATTCTATTATAATTTCATTACATTCAATGATCTTACCAATTGCACGGAATCCAAGTTTAGTGTTTATATCATTGTTGATATTCACATGTATCGAATTAGCAAATAACTTATATATCAAATAAACACATATATTGATTCCAAACACACTTGATAATATAACAATGTGCCAAATATTATGTAATTCGTTATAATCACAAATCAATGAAACGATTATCCCAACTGTAATTATAATACACCACACACAAATAATAATCTTATTTACATTAGATGATGTTTTCTTTTGTCGATTCCCAGTTCCCCACTCTGTATTTGTTATAAAACAATAACTAATCGCTTTTGAAGGTAATATAAAAAAAATATAACAAAAACCAAATGGTATTATATAGAAATTCTTAAGATCGTATGTAAGTAGAAACCCAAATATAGCCCTTACAAATGACATCACAACTACACTACTACATAAATATAATACACTACTGAATTTCAATTGTGATAATATGTATATAACAAATATAACTAAACAGATCGGGTACACCATACTAAAAATGAGATCTATTGCTAACCATGGATTGTGTAGATGAAACCATTTGATATTGATGATGAATTCTCTAAAAAAGCTTTTTGCCCATCGGACTTGTTGGCAAACCCAACTAATAAATGTTTGTGGTGTGTCGGTATAGCATATCGCGCGATGTGTATATAATACACGCTTACCTTGTTCCAAAACCTTATTTGTTAAATGCCTATCGTCCCCATACGTACACCGTTTACCAATAAAATTTTGATTAAACCATTCTTCTTTGATTGTTTTTAACATACTAGCGCTATAAAGTGCGGATGGACCACCGATACAATTAACAACTCCAACATATGATTGTGCACTACGTACTATATTAAATGCAAACCAATATTTATAGTTTAACATCAACGTTAAGAAATTATTGATATTATTCAAAGATATATTCCCAGATACACCGTGGCAATTGATGTCACTCTTATAAACTTTAACAAGTTCAGTTAACCCATTAGTGTGGTGCCAGGTATCACTATCGGTTAAAAAGACCAAATCACATTCAGGTATATTTTCTAAAACAGTATTAATACCCATATACATAGCATGTCTCTTACCACGGTGAGGCATCATCACACACACGTTTTTATTTGACGTGTGTAGAATAAAATTGTCTTTAATATCATTCGGTGCTTGAAATACACATGTATCTTGAAAATGTCGTTTAAATGTATTAGCCATGAATTGATCATCAACGTCATTACCATCAGATACACACACAACCATTTCAACATTAGGATAGTCAAGACGTTTAATCGATTCTATACAATTATCGAAACTCAATGGGTCTTCTTTCCAACCAACTACTACTATACCTACTTTTTCTTTTAATGTACTGATATCACATTGTTTGGATATTTTCTCGACATTTCGATAATTTAACCACGATAATAACATTTGTATTATGAAATGTATTGTAATTATAAGACTATACACACTAATACCAATTGGGAAAATACCATGTAATATACTAAATTCAAATACTACACTCAATATAATAGGTGGTATACTTAAGCATAATATCACAAATACCCAAAAAATGTACAATAATAACGTTTTCATTGTTTTCCACACCCACGTTTTTATAATATATAAAAAAGAAAAAAAATATACTTTAATTTTTGAATGGTATTTTTAATATAAATCATTAACCACACCAGCCGCGTCTTTAAATACAAGTTTTGTTTGATCAGTAGAATAGTATATTGAACTATTCGATGCTGATGCATCGGCTAAAATTACAGGTTCAATTGTGCCATCACCTCTAACACGCATTCCAGTATCACGAGCAGCTCGTGTTTTGAAAAATTTTTCAACTGGTGGTACAGCTAATCCTAAACGAGTTCTTTTAACTTTGATATAATACGCATTTGTAATATCACCATTAACCTCAGCTTCGTCATCTTTTGTCCAATCACCAGGTGCTACAAATTGTATGAATCCAGAGTATTTAAATCCAGTTGTTGTATCAATTACACCAGTTAATGTTGTCCACCCACCGCCGGTTTTAGAATACTCATACTCTAATTTCGCATTTCGGTTCCCACCACTTGTTAGATTTACATCTATCATTTCAAATGTTGAGTCTGAACCAAATAGTATATAATCATTTTTATTGTCTAGTATTGTTAAATTAGAAGCACTGGATGATAAGAATGCGGTAGTGTCTGCAGTACCACCATTAACACGGTCAGCCACTACAGTACTTGTTACTTCATATCCATAATCAGGATCATCTTCACTAGCACCAGCTACTTCAAAAGCAGTTGTGAATCCAGCTAATGCAACAAATGCTTTAGTGGTTGGTGATGTACCATTGACAACACTTGCGACGTACGCATCTACAATTGTCGTAGCATTTGCACTTACGGCACTACTAACATCCAATACAGTATATGAACCAACCGCGACCTTACCGGGTCCTAAATCGCCTATGTTTAATAACGTGTAATTTGAAATAGCATTATAACCATTCGCCGAAACTAATGACGCGTTGCATATTTTATCATCGTATCCACAATCAACTTGGGTTTTACATAGTATATTTGACATGCCATCACCAACCCAACTACCATTGCTTTGAACTACACTATGACCATCAGTGTTTAAATTAGTTATGTGTTTATGACCATGTCCAATGACGAAATGTGGTCGTTCTATGATTATATACCCAACGTCAGATAAGTCGTATGTCCACCCTAGAGTGTTTAACAGGACTTGTGTTGCGCTTATATACAAAATAATTTCAGCAAATGAATCTTCATAGTCACCAGTTCGTATTACTATCCAATTACCAACATCAGTTGCGTCAAAAACACCAGCGGGATCAGTAAAAAGATTTTCATATGCACCACCAGTATAATCAAAACTTGCCGAATTCGATGATAAATTGTGTAATATAGTAGGCCCACCACAACACCATGATAGTATGGATGATTGGCCGGTTGGGGTGCCTACATGAACACCACCATCACAGTATAGTTGTCCATTTTTGTGCATTTGAGCAACATATGCACCAGACGAATCTAACCATCGTTGCAAATCAACATCTTGGCCACTAATACCCTTTACACTCAATGGAACTTCATCAGTTGCAGTACTTGTAAACGTATACGGTGTATTTAATTCAGCACTTTGTGCATACGTATACCCTAACTCATTAACGCTTGACATAAAATGAAATTATGTTTATTATATACACATTAATAAAATATAATAATACTTTATATTAATAAAAAAAAAACTATGAGATATTTAAGCGATATCGCATTACCATTTATATTATTTGTTGGTTTATCACCAGGTGTATTTTTTAACACACGTGGTGAATTCCTACGTTATGATGTGTTATATGCAAAAAATGCATTTATACACGGTATTGTATTTATCATAATACTATCAAGTTTGAAATTTATCGAAGAAAAAACATCGCAAGAATAATAACTGCTATTACAACTATTGTATTTGTATTTTTTGGTTGGTAAAATTGTTCGTATTTTGAAACAGGTTGAACTTGCTTTAAATCATTCCCCATCGATGGCAATGAACAATCATATGCAAGTCGATGAATAGTATCTTGTGGGTTTGTTATTATTTTACAATTAACATTATCTGGTAACATAGGTCGTGTTTCACCACCCTTTAAAACGAATGGTATTGCACCAACTGGATTTCCAGTAATATCACGTCCTTTAGAATCTTTATAACGAACACCCTCAAAATCAATTGGTGCGCTTTTTACAGTACGACTTGGTGGTTGTTCAAAAAATACATTATTCAGATCTTTATCTCGTCTATCCTCTCTTATATTTGTACCAGGTAAGAATTTATCAGGTTCGTTAAATGTTTGCATAATAAAATAAAAAAAAAGGAAACGTAGTAGTTTTGTTATTATAAACATTAATTTTTATTTATTTAAAATATTAAACCATTCATATGATCAATCCATTCATTTTCATCATTTTTACTTGATATTGCCAATGAACTAGAATTACCATTCATGATAAATGTTTTATGTGTTGGTACTTGATTACAACGACACCATTCGTTTGCATTTATACTAACAATAGTAGTTGTATTTATACGAAGTAGACCAATAATCAATAGATGCAACATTAACAAACGTTCAGCAAATGTATATTTGATATTATTGTTGTTAAATGATAGCAAGTCCATTAAAAATAACACATTTGTTTTTGAATTATATATACAGTGTACAATAGTTTTAGTGTCGTGCCACTCGCTTTTACGTCCACATATTTTTATCAACCCAATGTCACCGTTTTCAAATATAATAAACGTACACTTTTGTTTTTCGAAACATGTAAAAAATAAAATACATTGTGTTCCATTAAAATGGTTAGAAATGAAAAAATCCTTTTGTAAATAAGTGTTATTGAAATTGTTTAATTGAAATAAATCGTCCTTGTGTAAAATCCGACATAATTGGTCATGTATACTATATAAAATTTCTTGATCGGTTATCATATGTATTGAACCAGTCCCAAATTTCTTTTTAATAGTCTTCATTGTATACATACTTGTTAACGAGAATATATTAATTGTTATAAACCATCAAATCAGCAACTAAATTAGCTTGTTGTTGTACAATACTTTGTGTTTGATTTATGTTAAAATTCATCGGGTTTCCATCCTTAAAAGGCCGACGGGCAATTTGTAACGTTGGATCAACCGCACGCCTTATAATTGTACCTGGTGCCCCTGGTATTAATTCTTGACTATCATCATCATTTGACCAATATAAACGCCGATTAAAGTCTAAAGAAGTGTCTTGTTTTAAGTTTATATTATATGTACTTGGTTTAATATAAGAACGGTTTAAAGAAATAAAACCAGCCATGGTATTTATTTCATAGGATATATTTTTTTATTACACCGAATAAAAAATCGATAACACCGAAAAAATAGCATCCGTGTAACATAAATAACAAAGGTGTTTAAAAATGAAACCACTTGTTTATACATCAACAACTGAAATCACATACGATCATATTATAAAAGAAGCTTATTTTTGTGCACAAATATGTGGACGTGATACGATAACAATGCGAGATATCAAATTAGCATTACGTATCAAAGGGTTATCATTTTAAAACAACAAGAACTTTACTTTCTTGTTGTTCGTTTGCGGCGACGTGTAGTAGTTGATTTTCTCTTCTTGGTATATTTTCTAGACAGTGCCTTAAAATCGTCGCAAAAGGCTTTAAATGAAGATTTACGAGAAACCTTTCTTTTAGGTTTTACAACACGACGACGCTTTCGTGTTTTGGCTTGAAACGCTATAGTTTTAGAAAAATCTGGTTGAATATCTGTGAATCCTTGCATAGTTATTTTGTTGTTTATTATTAATGCAACAAAAAAATTTTATTCTTGTCATATAATAATAAACCTAATATGGAGTTTACAAGACAAAATTATTCACTTGCTCAACTAGCCGCACCAGCTTTGACGGCTGTTGGTGCATGGGGTGGCTTCCCACAACCACCAATATGGTTCACACAATTAGCCGAAAATGAAGTTTTTAAATACACAATGCTTTATATCCTATTACTTCAAGGATTAGGAGAGCAAAACCCAAAGACATCATTGGCGTTTACGATTATTTTTTATTTGATTAAAAAGTTTCTAGACAAACCACTACCTGATTGGATAGCACCAAGAAAAACAAATGATGAATAAAAAATTACATTTATTATTAGGACTTTTTATCGGGTTAATGTGTATTTCGGTGTTATTAACAATCATTATAAAAAAATCGTTGTTGCGAGGCGCTGGTTATCAAAAAAAAATCTTCAAAATATGAACACTATTGATAGTTCATTCGAAAACAATATTGCAAATATTATACACTCACTAGATATTAGAGTGAAAAAGGTAGATAATGAGTGTGCTTTTTGGGCGTTGATGGATGCCCTAGTAGACGATAAAAGTGGTTTTATATGTAATAGAAATGCTATACTAAAGGCTTACATTGGTGGTTATTTATACACACAACAAATATTTGAAACGAAAGAAAATATAATAATAAACCTAATATGGAGTTTACAAGACAAAATTATTCACTTGCTCAACTAGCCGCACCCGCTTTGACGGCTGTTGGTGCATGGTGTGGCTTCCCACAACCACCAATATGGTTCACACAATTAGCCGAAAATGAAGTTTTTAAATACACAATGCTTTATATCCTATTACTACCAAGAAAACAAATGATGAATAAAAAATTACATTTATTATTAGGACTTTTTATCTGGTTAATGTGTATTTCGGTGTTATTAACAATCATTCTAAAAAAATCGTTGTTGCGAGGCGCTGATTATCAAATAGCTACTTATATATCAAAAAATCTTCAAAATATGAACACTATTGATAGTTCATTCGAAAACAATATTGCAAATATTATACGCTCACTAGATATTAGAGTGAAAAAGGTAGATAATGAGTGTGCTTTTTGGGCGTTGATGGATGCCCTAGTAAACGATAAAAGTGGTTTTATATGTAATAGAAATGCTATACTAAAGGCTTACATTGGTGGTTATTTATACACACAACAAATATTTGAAACGAAAGAATTGTTTGATAATAGACTACTATATGAAAATGTACTATATCAACTAACATTGCCAGACACATTGTATGTAATACCTACAATACAATTTAGAGATTCTAATGGTAATGGTATATTATGGGTTCATACCGATTTACGCAATTGGGGTATTGGTACGAGATACGTTAAAGAGTTAAAATTATCATATCCTAAAATTGTACTACCTGAAAGTAAGGGGTTTTGGGATAAAGTATGTAGTAAATAGAATTTTACTTGTATTTTAATTATAATACAATAGATTATGCAAAATTTACCATTGTTAATAAAGTAAACAAACAAATGTATTACACAACTCTTATTTTAAATGCAATAAATGGTGTCGAGTTTTGTATATCCAATAACCATAAATATGTTGATGCAATACAAGCGTGTATATTCGCTGTTTTGATGGGTAATCGATGTTCATTCACAATACTAGATTTTAGTAAATGTATATGTGGTGTAGATAGTAATTTTAATATATATAGATTGCCAATATGCTGTGATTTAATTGACACTAGCACATTCCCATTAGAAACACGTATATATTATAACAACACAATAGTGTTTACGAAATTAACAATTAAAGACTCGTTTATTTTACCAATGTTATTGTTGAGAGATATAAACGTAAAATTAGCAATACCAAAGAAACACTACTGTAGTAAATGTAAAGCGTATTATCTAGACAATTATGAAATGAACCATTTGAAAAATAAAAACACATTGTATATATTTTAATCAATTTTATTCAGTTACAAGTTAAGATCTTCGTAAAAATCATCTGCTACGTCCACTTGACTAGGTATGTTCAATTTTCTCTTTTTAGTATTTGTAGCAGCCTTTGGTGCGGTAATAGACATAGACTCACTTGTTTCACCCATTGATTTACGTCTATCATATAAAAATGACACGAAATCATCACCCTTGCAACTAGTAATATTATTTGCTTCAAAAAAATTATCGGCTGTTTCACCAATAAATTTCTTTGAAATTGATGGGTATTTCACTTTAGGTTTGCGATTCAGTTTAAACCCATGGTTACTAATATCAATTTGATCAATATCTTCCTTTTGCATTACTGGTTGTACTTCACTCATTAATTCTTTCAATTCATTATCAAGTTTCTTTTTATGTGATGCCAATTCAACCAATTCTGCCTTGATTTCACCAATACGTCGAATACGATTTTCTGCTTGAGAATCCATGATTTATTAATTATGAAAAGAAAAAATATAACGATCGGTGTTATTTTAATTTCGGTCTTATAACGATCGGTGTTATTTTTAATTTCGGTATTATATAAAAACACTAATCTTTATTATTTTATTATAATTATGAAAATTACAATTGCTGGAATAGGATATGTTGGTATTTCAAATGCAATACTATTATCAAAGTATAATCAAGTTATTTTAATTGATATTATTAAAGAAAAGGTTCAAATGATAAATGATCGCATATCTCCAATTCACGATGATGAGATTATAGATTATTTAACACATAAACAATTGAATCTAAAAGCTACACTTGATAAAACAATCGCATATAATGATACTGAACTAGTTATTATTGCTACTCCGACCGATTATGATACAACAACTAATTTTTTTAATTGTGAATCTGTAGAAGGTGTAATTCAAGATGTCATTGGTATTAATCCAAATGCAATCATGTTAATCAAATCAACAATACCTGTCGGGTTTACAAAACATTTAATAGAAAAATTCAAATCCGATAATCTGATTTTTTCTCCTGAATTCTTACGTGAAGGACGAGCATTGTATGATAATCTACACCCATCGAGGATTATAATTGGTGAAGAAAGTACTCGGGCTAAAAAGATCGCTGATCTATTTGTCAATGGTGCTATAAAACAAGATATACCAATTCTATTTACCAATTCAATGGAGGCTGAGTCCATTAAACTTTTTTCAAATACATATCTTGCAATGCGCGTGGCATATTTTAATGAATTAGACACATTTGCTGAAACGTGTGGTTTGGATAGTCATCATATTATCCACGGTGTATGTTTGGATCCTAGAATTGGTAGATTTTATAACAACCCTTCTTTTGGGTATGGTGGGTATTGTTTACCAAAAGATACAAAACAATTACGTGCGAATTATAATAATATACCAAACTGTTTAATTAACGCTATTGTTGATTCAAATACAACACGTAAAGATTTTATCGCAAATAGTATTATTGCACGTAAACCAAATAAAGTTGGTATATATCGTTTAATAATGAAACCCGGGTCGGATAATTTCCGCTCTTCGTCTATTCAAGGTATTATGAAAAGAATAACTAGTAGTGGTGTTGAATGTATTGTGTACGAACCACTATTGAAAGATGATACATTTTTAAATTCGCGTGTAGTTACAAATTTGGACGAATTCAAAAAAGAATCTAATCTAATTATTTCAAATCGTATGTGTGATAAATTGTCCGATGTCAATGAAAAGGTATATACGCGAGATATCATATATTTAAATATGAAGAGATAGGTATATATTTTTTTCTATCGTATATACAAATAAAAAAACAATAATGTGGAGAATAGCCGGTGCAACACTACAACGACACGATCGTGCATTAAATCAACGAATATATATAATTGATTGTAATTCTGATAATTGTGGTCACCACTTTAAAATATGCGGTACCGTCAATACTATTTACGATGTTCATTTTAACCATACTACATTGCGTTGGTGTTGTTCGTGTAAAGATTATCTTATGAATAGTAATGGGTATAGACCATGTAAACACATTATTTATATAATGCGTCGTGTATTATCAATACCGTATGACAATATATTATGGAGTAAATGTCAATTTGAAATAGAAGAAGCTGTTGAGTTAAGTACATATTTTGAAAACGCGCATACATTTATACAACGTATCGACGATGAAAAACAAGAACGGAATGAGCAATTAGAGCATGTGAATAAACATGATGATGAATGTGCGATTTGTTTTGATAATATAACAACCGATAGTGTTTTTATTTGTAAAATATGTGGTCATAATTTACACTCTGATTGTTGGGTTATATGGTGCGCTCATAATCATAGAACATGTCCGTTTTGTAGAGGTGTTAATTAGTTACATTGTTTTTTTCTCTTCATTTTCATTCATATCATAAAACATATCTTCACCTAATTTATCGAGAGCGTGTTGTATATACATAAACCCAATAGGCTCTTTAAATAAATGACCATTTGGGTGTGTTTTGATTAATAGTTTTTGATCATCATCCCATTCATCAATCATTCGAACCTCATCTAATGATAATTTACTAACGGACAATTTTTCAGTATGTAGTGGTAACGTGACTACTATTAGTTGAAACTTATTTTCATTATCTTCTTTTCTAATGATTCCCAATACACGCATTACACATTTGTGTATTTGTGTATCGGTATAAAATCGCCAAGGTCTAAAATTATATAACATGTCTTTTACGTGTTGTGGGTATGATTCACATTCATTACTTTGTTTGAATTGTTCAAACTTAGCGTCAATTTCATCCCAGTTATACATTTTTACACTTAAATTAAAAATAACAAGATTTTTAATTTTAATAACACATTTTATTTTATTTTTGTCAAATTATTTTAAATCATCAATTAATGTACCATATAATACGTCTTGTTGACTTTGATAATATTGACGGCATCTAATAACTGGTAATAAAACCACCACTATTACTAATAAAACAATACACGCTGTTCCTGCTTTTACTACACCATTATAATGTGTCAAATCCAATATCTCGTTACCATGTGTAACAATAACAGTCAACCATTCAGATGTTTTATGATCTAATATAACTTTATCTACAGATAATGTATAATCATCACGATTGACTTTATATGAATCGATATCATCATTTATAATACGGTGCAATAACGAACTAGTAATTTCATGATGTATTGTTTTGATGTTGATTGATATTGGATTTAGTTCTTGACAATAAACAGGTTCTAATGTAGAAACACTTGATGCAATAATAGCACCATCAATATTAACAATATATACATCATTTTCATTTGATGTGATACTACGTAACATTGTTTCTAATTCGTATAAATACATTTTCAAACAGAAAATAGAATATTTTTCATCTTCAATCCAATTGATTCTAAACACGTATGATATAATAGCCAATGATGGTATATGTATATGATGGGCCTTGCACTCGGGATCTAACCAACGACCGTGTATATATTCAATTGAATCATTACCCTTTTTATACCAATTGGTTTCAAATGGGTTAAAAACACAGTCTTCCGCACATCCAATCCAATCACCGTCTAGAATAGATTCACTAATAGCTCGATTTCTCTCTCTACACGTACATGATCCATTTGCATATTGATATTCTTTAGTTGTGTATATAGCATCATCTTCATCAACAACAAATTCTATTGTAAATTTGTCGGGAAATGTTTGGTATAGACCAATAAAACGAGGTTCTATATAAAACATCGGTGCGGCTATTTGTTCAAATGTACGCACATCTAATTTATTAGTGTAATACATAGTATCTATAAAATATTTATACGTATCCATCAATTCAATTGGTTTGTCAATAAATTCATGTGTATTATCACGCACATTACTTTGGATTTCGGTAATAAGCATATTTCGTGATTCTGCCAATGTTATATGTTGATTAGTTACGGATAATGATACAACAACTATTGCAAATATTAATGTTATAATATTACCAGCTAAAATATACCAATCAAGACATGTGAACATTCTTGGTTTTTCAAGAACCATTTCAATATCATTACCATTGTTTTTCGAATTGTAGTCAACGGTATCTAATTCAACATCTTCAAATCCATCATCTTGTAAATATTCTTTACTATGCATTTTTTAAAGTTTATTTATATAAAAGACAATATATTTTTTCTTTACTTAATAATAAATAATGAATATTATTAAATCACAGTTAATGAACCCATGGGTTATTGCCGCCGCTGCTGGTGGTGGTGCGTGGTTTGCTGTAAACCAAATGAAACCCGCACTTGTATTTGGAGAAGATGGTGCATTGAAGAATCCAATGATTTCACCAATGACAATTGCTGCCGCTGTATCGATTGCTGTACTCAGTGCCACTAAAATGGGTGGTATTGATAATATGTTCGCGCCTCAAAGACCAAGTATGCAGATTCCTCGTGAATTAGCATCATCCGATAATTTTAGAATTTAAAATAATGTAATAAAATAAGGGAAATCTAATAATGCCTAAACATTGTTCTGCTATTTTTAAAGTTGATAAAAAAACACATTTAATCAATAGAGGGTTTGTCAATGAAATGAAGGAGTTTGGTGGTAATTTGACATTTGATATGAAAAATAAAACATTGTATCGTGGTGATTTGGGAACTGGTCATTACAATGGTATACATTTAAGCCGTGGTATTGTTGATTTTCATACACACCCTGCGAAATGTCTTAACAATAACAAATGTGCGTTATCATTACCAAGTCCAGCGGATTTGAAAAATATTGTAATCGGTGCATTGTTTGGTACGAGTGCCCATTTGATATATGGTAAAGAAGGTACATTTTTAGTACAAGTCAAGGCAAGTAAGTTACGTAAAATACAAAACAACAATGATGAAATAAGCAAATTTGTTAAAAAAATAGATAGTGTTTTTGAAAAATTACATAGTAGATTTATCAAGAATAAGAATATGCCGTATAGAAAATATATCACCGATTGGATTGTATTAGCAAGAAAAAATGGATTTATTATAAGGTTGTTTAAAAAGAATGCTGTTCCACGGATACGTATATATTTTGATTGTCATTTATACGAACAAAAACAAAAGTTTATACCACGTGTAGAAATACCGTTGAAGATGAGTAAATATACTCAGTAACGACTATTGGTTGGATATCGACGCGGTTGTAAAATTTGTACTTTGTTTTGAGTAGTATAAAATGTTTCATTTGGTTGTATTTGTTTCAACATATTCGTATTTTCTTCTATTTTTTCCATAAGTTTTGCAGTTTTCAGCATTTCTTGATTCTTATTTTCCAATAAAATATTTAAACTATCATGTACAGTCGACTGGCAATTACTAAGTTCCATATTGTATTCATTTTCTAATTTTTTTATATAGTCGTTCTTTTCCCAAACCAACTTGTCCATTTTAATTTGATATTCTTTTTGGTCATTTATTGTTGCTTCTTGTTTATTTATTTCTTGTAAGTGTATAGATAAAACGCTAGCTTTTGATGCGTTTTCTTGATCAAAATTAACCTTGAGTTTTATCTTCTCATTTTCATATTGTTTTTCTAGTTTTTTCTTTTCATTTTCAAATTGGTCTGTAAGTGATTGTTTAAATTTAGATGCACTATGTGTTATATTTCTTTGTCGATCGGAAAATGCATCTTCTAATCTTTTCATTTCCATTCTAGTATCAAGTCTATTAGTTTCAATCTCTTTATTTTTGTTTTTGTAATATAAATCCCATTTTTCTCTTTCATTCTTCAATATTTCATTTCCATGATCAACATACCTAGCAAATCTCTCATTTGATTTTTGCACACGTATGTCGTATGGTTCTAAATTTTGACCATGCATAAGAGACATTTTTTTTTTGGTTATAATAAACTTTTAATTAAATACATTATAATAATTTTCTTAAGCGTGTATTTTTTGGGTATCGCCGTGGAAGAAGACTTGCAGCAATTGGTAATGCATTGTAAAAAGTTTGTTGTCCACTTTCAATTTGTAGTTGTTGTCCACTTCCAATTTGTCGTTGTTGTTGCTGTTCAATTTCCACGTCCATTTGTTTTTTGGGGTCAATGGTATATTCTTTGGGTATTACGTTCGCAATAACATCTTCTGATATACCCACGATTTTATTTTTAATATCAAGTTTTCTCTTTTTTCCTACCATCCTATCATCCACTATAAATTTAAATACGCTTTTATTCATACTTTTACAGTTTTCTAATTCGCGTTTTTTTTCCTTTAATAGATTTTCACCATCTACAAGAAGTTGTGTTTGACTCTATATACAAAAAAAAGGACACGAATAGAAAACACATGTTAGTTATTTCAACAATAAGTCAATGTAAA
>Ga0233414_10000106_pt1 | contig 36708 bp, 61 predicted proteins | sample Na_anoxic_10_MG_FD_189020 | JGI IMG/M metagenome (GOLD analysis project Ga0233414, IMG submission 189020) | Seawater microbial communities from Saanich Inlet, British Columbia, Canada - Na_anoxic_10_MG | ecosystem: Environmental > Aquatic > Marine > Inlet | place: Canada: British Columbia... | reverse complement strand
ATCCAAACACTCATCCGCACTATCCAAAGCATCAAGACACATTATTCTAATCCTATCCGTTACATCACTAATCACGACCTCTTGACGCATTTCTTCTATTGATTGTTTTAATTCTTGTGTTTCCATTATTCTTGATTAAGTTCGGGTGGTTGGACTTCCACTTTCTCAACTCTAAATGGGTAATGCTCGTCAAGTTGGTTCTTGAGTGCATTTTTAAGATTCTCTTGTTCTCCTTCAGCCTCCTGTAGGCTTTTACAATTAAATATAAGCGACACTATTAGTTTTACTTCGTAACCTGTTTTTTCTGTTTTCATCTTTTCATAGGTTATAAGTTAAGTTCTTTTAGGTTATTAAGAAACTCTTTCCTCTATAATTTCTTTCCTTTCTGTATTCATGGGGTGTTGGGAGTTAATAAGCTCAAACTGTGGCAAACCACAATCGCATCCTGCATATCCACCTTCAGCACAATCTTCGCAAAGCTTTCTCCCGCAATCAACACATTTATAAGTGGCAATAGCGTTTTCACAACCTTCGCACTCAGTTTCTCCTTTATCTTTCATATTATTTATTGTTAATTGATAGTGGGTTTACTTAAGATGATTCTTTAGGGCTTCTTTGATTAAATATATTATGCAGGAAGCTCTTTTTCTCTCCCTTGTTTTTAGTCATGGGGTTGTTGTTAAATTATTCTATTTCCATTTCAGCTTCGTAATCGTCTGTTACTAATCTTATGTCTTCTAAAAACTCTTCCCTTGCTTTGTTGCTTACTGGTTTGTATTCGATTGTGATTTTCATAGGTCGTATTTACTTACGTTATTTTTATAATACTTGTTAGGTATTTTAGCTTCTATTGCTGCTGGATTACCTTTCTCTTGGTCTTCTTTTAAATAATCTTTGTACGATTTTGCTTTTTTCATCTGTTTGTATTTTGGTGCTGGTCTTCTCATAGTGATTGATGGCTACGAGATTCGTTATAAGACTTCTCATACGGAATGACTTTCATTTTCTGCGTGCCTTCCAAGATGTCATTGCAAACTTGAAGCTCCACTACAGGCTTCCACTTGCTATTAGAACTAATCCTGCGAACAGGAATTCTACGGCTGGAATTACGAACACCATCACTATCCACTTTAGAAAACCTATTAAGAATAAAATTACGAATAGACATAGAATAAAAATTGTTAAGAATTTGGTTGGTTTCATTTAAGCAGGTCAGGATTCTCGTATATGTTACCTATGACTTCAACAGTGCGGCCTGATGACTTGAACAGGTGTTGGAAATCACCTTTTTCTCTAGACCTCACTATGTCGTACGCCAGGTCGTTATAATTCCACTTCACCTCTCCGCTTTCCTTGTGGTCATGCCCATCGATGGTTCTGATTACAGTTTTCACTACATCGCCTTCATATATTTCCTTGCCGTTTTTATCTAGTAGACCTGTGAATTGAAGGATGTCGTACCTTTCTTCTTCTATTATCAGCGTCCAGTCAGCCAATCTTTCTGCTGGGTACATTTCTTTTTCTTTTCTGTCCCAAGTTTTGAATTTTAATTCTCTCATGGTTGTTTTGTTAATACATTTTCGCATATATGTTTTATATCAATTACATGTAGTGTCCCCCATCTGTTTAAATATAACCTAAGCCCTTTTTCCCAACCATGTATTGTGAAGTAATCTTGATAGTTTCCAGCTATAAACAGTTCAACACTATCCTTTAAGCTGTAATGATACTGTTCGTAAGTTCTCCACTTTCCTGAATCTCTGATACCAGTTAGATTCTTGTGCGTCTTACCAACTCCAGTAGTGCCAAACGAAGTTTCAATCTGCGTCTGAGCTGCAATAACCTTCACGCAAACTCTGGCAACTGTACTAGCTTTGCACCACAACAGAAGATCGTCTTCCTTTCCTTCCAAAACAGTACCTTTCCAATACTTAGCCAAAGGTTCTCTTAAATCAGCTACATACTGCCACCTTTCAAGCTCTGTTGTTTTTGGCGTTATTTCGCCCTTAGAAAAGAGTTCGTCTTTTTCTGCGTCTACGTCTGCTTTTAAGTTTGCAAGTAGTTTAGACAGCGATTCTAGCTCATTTTTGAGTGATTCTAAGCGAGCTTCGTATGTTTGTATCTCAGCTTCCTTTTCTTTGTAGATTCCGTTCACATAGTTAAATTCTTCCAGGGTTGTGTTGTAGATTGCTTGCAGTGCGTCTGCTTTTGAAACTGGTTCAAACGTGATGTATAGGAACATCCCGACTATTGCGCCAATCATTACGATTGCGAGTTCTTTTCTTAGATATTTCATGAGGGTTTTTGTTATTTATTGTTTTTTGTTTTTAATATTTAAAGCATTGTTTGGGTCGTTCCAGTGTTTTTTCAGATAAGTACCGAGCCAGATACCTACTGCTAATGTGATTACAATTTCCATAGAATGAGGTTATAGGTTACTTTAAGTTCTCTTTGTAGAGAACAACGAGTGCAACTCCGTATCCGATTAGAGTTGCGATTACAATTGTTTCAAACATAGTTGTTTGGGTTAAGGATTAAAATGCACCAAGAACGAGGAACAACAACATGAGTCCAGCCCAGACCATTACGCCAGCCAGGAATGCGTATCCCCAAATAGCGAAGGCTCTTTTGAGTAGACTATCGCCTCTAAGCCAAGGCGCTCGAGAGACGAACTCTTCTAGTTCAGTTTGTTTTGCCATGTTTTTTTGGTTAAAGTTGGTTCTTTATTTCAAGCTCAAGGATTCGGTGTGAAGCCTTCAGCGAGTTATTTACTTCTACTAACACTTCCATTTGCTCTTTTAAGTCTCGGATTTCTTCTAGGAGTAGGTCGTGAATCTTCTGTTCTTCAGCGCATCCGTCTTTGATTACATCTCTTATGAGTGAAACCTTTAGGTCTGGATCGCTTAGTGCTAGTCTGCGTGACAGATTCTCTGCGTCTATTAGTCTTGCCTTAGCTGTTATGAATCCAATTCTTAATCGGTGTAGCTCGTTTCCAAGTTTAATTATTCCATTGGCGTTATTTTTTAACGTCTGGATCGCTTTTGTTGGATGAAAGCTGTCTGATATGTTTGTCTGCATAGTATTGCTCTTTAGGTGTGGTTGGTTTTCTAGAGGCTATTTCTTTACCTCGGTTAATTATTTGTTCGTATTCCTTGATTGGTATTATGTATTTCATATTAGTCTTTCTTCCAGCATAGGGCTGAACAGTAAATTTTACCTGCTGCACTCATCTTCATATTCGCTCCACAACTCTCGCACTTGCCTGTTCCTCCATGATTGTAATTCTTAGCTTCTGGTGGTTGCTTGCCTGACACTGAGTTTGCGTCATCATCTTCAGCTTCTAGTAGGAATAGTGATTGCAAGGCATACCTTCGGAAGTAAGTAATAGCTGATCCCATCTTCTGTGGGTCTACGTTGCTCGGAAGTGCTACAACCGACTCAACCAATGCTTTTCCTGTTTCAGCGTCTATAACGACCGTTTTAAGAGCATTTACACCTCCTTCTAAAGTAGTTAGTGGTTGGATCACTACAAGTCCTTCTTCGTTCAAGAGTGGCTTAAGAGCCGAGAGTAATCCGTTTATGTCGAAATACTTTGACTTGAAGAAAGGATTCTCAGCGTCTTTCTTAACTGCTTTTAGTTTGTTCTGTAGGTTGAATAATTTTTGCATTACTTAGTTGGGTTAGTTAATTTCTTTGCAAGTTCGTTTCCGTAGTCTAGTAGCTCCTGAACGTCTAAGTTCATAAGCCACGCTTCAAAATCTTCATACATGTCATCATCTGTTCCGTGATAGTCTTTGGCGTGTTTGTCTTTGAGAAAGTCTTCAAACAGGTCTTCCATTTTGATATGGGTTAATTGATAGTTTTGAGTGGCTTCTTTGGTACAAGTTCTGGCACATCAGCCATTTCTAACATCATCTGATTGGTGTTCTTCCACTTCTTGTCTTTAACGGTCTGGTGAAGTCTTGCTCTTTGTTCTTTGCTTTTGTATCTTGCGAATCCTACTATTGTCATATTGATTGGTTATTGATTGGTTTAAATCTAGCACAGGTGCTATATAAATGCAATAGGAAATTAGCTCCGTTTGGGATATTGTTGTTTTTTTAGTAGGCATTTCTTTCTACACCTTCTGTCTAAAAACTTTATGTATCGGAATTGTCTTAATTTGTGTTTTATAACCCTGTCTTTGTTTTTAGGATCGTTCAGTAGTTTATACCCCCTCGGTCCTGCTTTCTCGCTTGTTTTTATTGAGTTGTGGAATGTTTCACCATCTAATTCCCAGAAGCTACTTGTGTGTTCTCCGTAGTAATCAAAGCTACACGCTTGATATACCACGCCAAAACACTCACACCTTTCGTCTGCGAAACTCTGAATCCATTTTATTTTTGGATATTTCCGTTTTATATATTTTATACTATAACTAATAGCCTTGCTTTCGCTGTTCTTTGGGGCTATGTCGTCTAACCACATCCTGTTTAGCTCAAGGTATTCATCAATTTTGGTGTCGGACACAACACCGTTTTGGCTGGCTGGATTCATTGCGTACCCATACTGTAACGCCCCTACTAGGTCCCCGTTCATCCAAACCCCAAGATGTATATAACTTCCGTTGTAGATCTTTTTAGAATAGTGATTTTCTCTAATGATTCTATTTGCTTCATTTTTGTCCAGTTCCTTTAGATAGAAACTGTCGTCACCAAACCCAACCACGTTTCCTTCTCCAAAGAAAGTTGTTTGAGAATCGTATATGTAGTTTTTAATTTCTTTTAGGTGTTTCATGTTATTTATGTGATTCTTTAAAAAACTTTTTGCCATCTTCTGAAATCCTGTCATAACGCCCTTCGTCAATTTCTATTTGCATAACTTTGATTAAATAGAAAATTGCTCTAACCGAATTGTACAGCTGTTTAAAGCAGGAAACAATTGCGCTTGAGTCTAGGCTCTCCTCTGCCATTAGCTTGTCCGTATCGAGCTGGTAGTATTTCATTTGGTTGGATTATAAGTGGTAAATATAAGAACAGTCGTAACAGTGGACGCTTGCGAAGCCTTCTTCCATTTCGTCCCAGTTAAGGTCATGATCGTTTTTCTTTGCCCATTCTTCAATTTCTTTTACATTTCCTTCAAAGAATTCTTCGCTACATTCCCAGCATATAGCTTTGTAGGTAGCTTCCATTCTTTCTGCTGTAATGTTTGGTTGACTCATAGTGTTTAGGTTAAAATAAAGTTAAAGATTTCTCATCTTGGTATTCTTCTCTCTGTTTGTAGGTTGTTGGAATATAGTCTCCAACCTTTACCCAGTCGATTCTTCTCTGGTGAGTTTCCCAAGCTGGATGGTCTGGTTCTAGAATCTTCTTGCCGAGAGTTCCTACTGTGTTTGGAACCCACACCTTGCCAGCTATAAAGTCTGATCCTTTTTGAGTAGGTAGCCAACCGTTTGAATCTCTATGTACAAGTTCAAAGTATTGTAGCTTTTGGAAGTTAGCGTATTGGTTCTTCGTGAGGTGTAAATCTTTTTGTAGATTAGCCCTCCTGTGGTTTTGATCGTAAAACTCTACAAGCTGTTCTAGCGACGATACCATCATCTTGTTTAGCTTGTGAGTGTATGCGACCAGTTTGTGTCCGCAACATTCGCAATCGTAGGTGAATTTCATAGGGGGTTTGGGTTAAGAATAAAATGTTTCTCCTGTTTCTGGATCAATGTAAGCTCCTTCTTGGGTAGAGATGGCTCTGTTGGCATTCGCCAACCTGGCCTGTTTTTCTTCGTCTTCAAGCTTTGCCCGGTCGAACCTATCTAGCTGAGGAAAGGCTTTTTTATCTGCTAGTTGTTGGATCGTGTCTGCAACTCCTTGTGGTAGTAGTGGCGCTTCTATTCCACTTTTAAGTTCTCCTTTACCCATTGTTTTCCAACAAGGACACTTGTCCTGTATGTGCATGATACTTAAGCAGTTCTTACAAAGCCGGTGGTGTGTGAGTGCTAGTCTTTCGTTTTCTTGCGACCACCAACGTTCCATGGTTATTATTGTCGGTGCGATGTTTATAGGAATCATCTGACCTTGCACTACTATTTGTTTTTGTTTCCCATTGAGAACCGCTTTGAATACAGCCTCCTTCTCTTCTTCACTCAAAATAAACTTGGTTTTATCTGTCGTGGTCATTACATATTTTTGCATATCTTTATATTTAAGAAATAATTGCTGTTGTGTTCCCACCTCCTGCCTTACGCTTACATTGTGCTACCAAGGTATCAAACTTTTGTCTAAGCTTCTTCATAGACAGTATATTGCCTTGCCAGAAGTCGTCCTGCTGACACCAATCTATTAGAAACTCTATCTGACCTGGAGTGCGAGAATCTAATCTTATCATTCTGTCAACCTCCGCGGAATATTTATGTGTTTGGGTTTCTAGGTCTTTTTCTGATAAGGAAGTAAATTTGTGTGTTGGATTATTCTCTATTATTTTTCCTATTAGTAATGCAGCTAGTCGGTATTCGTCAGAATCCGACGTGTATTTCTTTTCATTCTTTTCATTCTTTCTTTCTTTACATTCTTTATCTAGTGTTGATTCGATGTTAAAACGATGTTGTTTCGATGTTAGTTCATTGTTAGAGTCCGTGTTAGCAAGTTGATAGGCATCGTAGCTTTTTAGCTTAAGGATGCGGTGTTTTCCGTGTTGTCTTTGTGTTAGTTCCCGTGTTGATTTTAGCCTTTTAATCGCTGTGCGAATCGTTTGCACTGACAAGTTAGTTTCTTCAGCTAGCGTTGTTATGGCTTTAACGGTTTCACCTGGCTGTAATTCAATGCCTCTCCACTTCGTTGGTTTGAAGTTACAAGTAAGGATAAGGTGCATAAAAACAGCGAAGGTGTTGGTTTCTGTGTACCACTCCCATTCGGTAATCTTCCTATGTAGTTTAATCCATCCTTGGTTCATAGTTGGTTTTAAGGTTAGCTTTCAACTGAACCTTTCTACCGTAGGTTAAATTATTCAATGCCTCAATAAACTCGAGGTCGTTGAAATAGTCGTTCACAACTGCGGCCATGATTTGTTCTTTTGTTGTTTTAGACATAGGTAGTAAGGTGGTTGAAGGTATATAAATTACGCGTCTAATGTATCATCTAAGTCTGAAAAAGGCAAGTCGTCTTTAATATGTTCCCAAAGTTCTTTCTCTATCTCTTTAATATCTTTGAGTCTGATCTTGTGGGCGGCAATAGGTCTTTTCATTCCTAAGTCGTTCTTACCTTCAACCTTAGAGACATAGATCTTGTCCATCAAGGCATATAGGAATCTAGCGTGTCGTCTTTTCATTTCTTATTAGTTAAATAATTTGTGGTGATGAAGGGCGCTTTCAATCTCTTCAAGGGTCTTCCTTCCTATTCCTGGCAGGTTCGCCAATTCATAATCTTTCATTAACAACAATTTCTCCACGCTACAAATATTAAGACTACTTAGAAGCCAGTCGGTCCTGTCGGAAAGGTCAAGTTCCCGAATGGAATGTAAGTTTCCAGAGTCAACCAAACTCTCTTCAAACTTGTTGGCTTTTTTTGTAATTTCTATGGATTCCTTTAATAGCTCTATTGGGGTTGTCATTTTTATAAGTGTTTTAAGGATTCTAATGCGTTTCTAGTTTCTCTCAAAGCTTCAGCGTTATCTTCACAGGCTTCTTCTAGTTTCTTGGCTTTTTCAGCAATTTTTTTAAGTAGTTGTAGTTGTTCTCTGTTCATAGTGGGAAGGTTAATAGAAATATAACAGCTACGAATCCTCCTACGAATATAACAGCAGACATTAGGAGGACTTGGAGAATTAAAGAATCTTTAAGCATAGGTTTTGATTATAGCGAATAAAAATAAAAGTAAAACAATTAGAATTAAATAGTCTTTCATGAGCATAGGGTTAGTTCCTTTTCTATACACGCTTCGTCCCAAGACTGACACTCGTCAATCTCTTCACCAAGACTTTTGCCTGAAACAATTAGAAGTTCAAGCTCTTCCTTACTGTAGCCGAAGTGTGTCATTAGAACTTCAGCAGGATCGTAGGTTTTCATATTTTGAGGGTTAATGAATACTACACACTTAGTATAGCAAATGTGCTATATAGTGTCAATACTTATTCAATACTTAATTACTAACTAATGTTGACAGGTGGCTTTCTGTTCCCAAGTTCTATTGATTTCTTGGTTAAAGTGTGTAATAATGGTTTTGCTTTTATCATTACGATTTAAGTTTTCATAGGATGAGGGAAAGTTGAAGTGGTGAGGGAAACTTCACCACGACAGCTCTAACTAAACTAAAATGTACTACCTTATAGATAAATTTGGAGTCAGGGAGTCTACGGACAGCGTAAGGCTTTTTGAATTTTGGCAGGAGATGTGTGATGAAGGTTGCAAGGTTTATAATCCTGAATCATATTTAAAAGCAGTAGACAGTAGGGACGCAAAGCACGAGCTTACTAATATTAGCCCCGAGAGAATGGAAGGAGATATGAGGTCTTATGAGAAGTATAAAAAAACAAAACATGAGCGACAGAGTTTACAACAACTTTAAAGAATTTTTCAATGACAACAGTATTCACTTTAATAGTGGGTGGGGAGTCGAGCCTAAAAAAGACCAAGCCACTCACAGTACAGGAAGCACAGGAGGCGCAAACAGCGTTAGACGAACTTATATACAAAGCGATGAAGCAGGACGGAGCGACAAACGGATTCGTGACAAACAAGCAAACTAAACAAATTCCACTAAATTCTTAACAATAAAACTATGGAGTCAAAAGACGCTCAGGAAAAACTAAAGGTAGTGATGGAGGAACTAAAAGAAGAAGGATGGGTGACAAGAGTTGTCCCACGTTATGAAATTCATTTAGCTAAACTACCAGAAAATGATCCAATCAAAGAAGGCGAAGGGGAGAAGGATACGCCTAAAGGTAAGAAATAAAGAGATCACTCACTATTGTGATGAGTGTAAGAACAAAGACCAGTCTAAGTTCTCAAGGGACAATCAAATCATAGACCCAGGGCAAACTGAGTGGATAATAGACTTAGTGTGTAGGGAGTGTGGAGCGAGAGAACCAGTAGACAGTCTTGTACTGCAGTGTTTAGAAATAGAAGAACAATTAACTGATTTAAATGAATCCAAAGACAATTCTAAAGCTAATGCTAAGGAAGAATAGTCCACAGCAAAGAATTAAAGAGTTTATAAAGGAATTCCCTCAATACAGAGGAGTGGCTATAAGAGAGTTTATGAAACAGAATCCTTATTGGAATCCTTTAGAGCCAAAGCCAGGACTAATACAAAAGATCAAAAACATATTTACTAAAAAATAAACCATGGAAGAGAAAGATTTACTATTCAAAGTAGGAGACAGACTAAAGCATGTCATAACTGGAGAAGAGTGTGTAATGGCAAGACTAATAGAACAAGTAGAAAAGAAGGATGAAGAAGATGAGGGAAAGATTGTATACTTTTACACTTTGTCTTCGGGATTAAAGGACAGCAATATGTATCCAGCAGAAACAGCGCATGGTTGTTTAACAAAAGCATAATGAAAAGATTAGAAGATTATTACAAAGAAGGAATGAAGCTGCCTTGGTGGTGGTCTGGACTAAAAGTGATGGCTGTAATGCAAGGTAGGATGTTGAATGACCTAGCAGAGAAGGTAGAAGAGTTAGAGAAGAAGAGAAAGATTGATATTAAGGAAGGAGACACGCTTGCAGTTCTGAGAGATGCTTTCACTCATTCAGAGATTGAGAAGATGACGAAGGCGATGAAATGTAACGTTATCGTGGTGGAAGACTTCGATTCGATGAAGGTAGTAAGAATAGATAGAGAGGTAGTTAGTCAGGAGATAATGAAAAGCACGATGGAAGAGCCTGATGTACCAGCATTAGATTAACCAAATAGATGAAGATAAGAAGATTTTTAAAATACTGGCTATGGAATAGATGGAGGTGTAAGCCTTTGAATCCAGAAGTATGGTCTCCAAAGATACAAGAGTATGTAAATGCAAAGTTATTAAGCAGTAAGATAAAGAAGTTTAACTTAGAGCAAGGAGACACTATAGACTTTCCATCTAATTTGTAACTAACTAACTAACCAAATAGAACATGGGGAAGAAGAAGTTGGAGGAGTGTCATCCAGCAGAAATGCCTTGTCAGATTGTTGACGAGAAGGAGCCGAAACCAGCGGAGATGCCATATGCGATTGTGCCAGATGATGCACCTATACCAGTTTAACCAAATAGATGATGAGATGCACTAAACGAAGAGTGATAGAAGCTATGAGACCTTTCTTAGAGAAAGAGAATATAGAGTGTACTATACAAAGAGGAGATAGCCTTGCTTACATAGAAGAGATTCCTAAAAGTGCTTATAGAACATTCTTCTTCACATTCACTAAGAACAACCACGTAGCCTCACTACAAATGCTTACGTTGAAAGAGTTTGTAAAGGACATGAGTTCACACTTAGGAAGAGTGGCGAAGATGTTTAAGGATTTGTAACTAAACAAATAACTATGAAGGAAGGACTTAGACTTGGAGATATTCTGTACCGTCGTGATGGAGCTTCTTTAGAACAAGCAGGCTACGTAGAAGAGATAAGAATAAAGGCAGGAGAACGTGCTTACGTAATAAAGCCGATAGACGAGGATTTGTAACTAACTAACATCTGTGGTATAATATAAGTACTTTAAATTGTAAATGGTATGCCGTTCACATCAGAAACAGCAAAGATAGAAAGTAAGAAAGCTCATGCAGCTAAGAAGGAATATAAAGAAAACCTTTGGGAGTTTATTGCTAGTGGTGGAATACAGTTGTACCAAGATAGGCTACAAAAGCAATACGAAGGAGTTGAGCTAACAAAGCCAGAGCAAGAAGCAATGGATCGTACTGAGAAGTTATTTCCTTTCGTTAAAGCTAGGAAGACTGACGTAACTACGGATGGAGAGAAGTTACCATCACCAATACTACCTCATGTTTGTAATAACAACAGCGACGGACAAGATAATGAAGATGGAGCAAAGGATTAGAGCAGTGCCTGGTGGTACTTCAGCTTCTAAAACAATCTCTATTCTTATTTATTTAATAGCTAGAGCACAGAGTGATAAGGCTATAACTTTAACAAGTGTTGTATCAGAGTCTTTCCCACATCTCCGTAGAGGAGCTGAGAGAGATTTCTTAAACATAATGCAGAAGCAAGGCTATTACAAAGACAAACTATGGGACAAGACCAATCACACGTACACATTTGAGACAGGAAGTAGAATCGAATTCTTTTCAGCTGACAGCCCCGATAAGCTCAGAGGAGCACGTAGAGATCGTTTGTTCATCAACGAGGCTAACAACGTGCCTTTTGACGCATTTGAGCAGCTTGAGGTAAGGACTAAGGAGTTTGTGTACTTAGATTGGAATCCGACTAATGAGTTTTGGTATTACTCTGATGTTAGAGATGATAGAGATGATGTAGAAGAATGTACGCTTACTTATAAGGACAACGAAGCATTAGACGAGAAGATTGTGGAATCAATTGAACAGCGTAGGAACAGGAAAGGATGGTGGCAAGTGTATGGACTAGGAATGCTGGGTGAGGTAGAAGGTAAGATATATAAGGATTGGAAGATACTTGATAAGATACCAGATGAAGCTAAGTTGATTAGGAAAGGTATGGATTTCGGATACAGTAACGACCCAACATCTATAGTAGACATCTACAAGTGGAACGGAGCTTACATCATAGACGAGATAACATTTAGGAAAGGATTGAGTAATAAGCAGATAGCTGACATTCTATTGATCGACGAGAACAACACTCTAACAGTAGCTGACTCAGCAGAGCCTAAGTCTATTGATGAGATAAGAGCCTATGGAGCTAACATAATCGGATGTAAGAAAGGTAGAGACTCAGTTAATCAAGGAATACAGTTAGTACAAGACCAAAGGATATTCATGACTAAGAGGTCAATTAACGTGATTAAAGAGTATAGGAACTACTTGTGGCTAACAGACAAGAATGGGAAGGTGTTAAATGTACCAGAACCAGGCTTCGATCATGCAATGGATGCAGTTAGGTACGCATTGACTACAATCTCTGTCAAAGACTCAACACCGTTCAGTGACTATGAGAACAAAGCTATGGGTTTTGCTGACCACGAAGCAGGTATAAGAAAGCACGAGATAGGAATTCCAGCCAAAGAATACAAAGAATACGCTAAAGCAGCTAAAGACTTAATCCTTAAGAAATAGGTACTTGACAACCTTTCCAACAAAGTTGATCCCAGCGGTGAGAGATGTTAAACTTTACAGGTATAAAACTAAAAGCAGATTATAACACAAACAATATGATTGATTACAAATTAGCAAAGAAGTTGAAGGAAGCTGGGTTTGAACAAAAAGGCAACGGAACAGTGATAGACGAACACGATAACGTTCAAACACTTCGCACTTCAGGATTTCAATTGTATTCTCCAACTCTCTCCGAACTCATAGAGGCGTGTGGGGAATCGTTTGATAGCTTAACTCTTTGTGATGGGGATTGGAGAGCTGACGGAATAGACCCAAACATTGGTTGTGTAGTGGACTGTTGTGGTGAACTAGGACAAGGCTCAACACCTGAAGAAGCAGTAGCTAACTTATGGCTAGAATTAAATAAACTAGATTAAACACAATATATAGTGTATAATGTATTCACAAACTACTAAACGTGGTTCCTCTAACCTGTTTTAATGGCTAATCAATATACTGGATCAAATCCAGGTCTCGACCCTGAAGTTAATCTTAACGTAGAAGATGGAAGAGACAACAAAGCTGTGCAGACTGCACTTAAGCTTCTTTCAACTAACTACACTCTAAAGAACGAACAAGACTCTAAGAACGAATTGATTCAGGAGATGTTCGAGAAAGGTTTTGAAGTTAAGAGTCCAGTCGGGCCGAAGAAGATCGCTTCAAAGAAGTTATACCAAGCAATGTGGCGTACAGCAGGTAGAATGAAGCCTTTAGACTTTAGTATTCATGGAACAGGAAGACCTGAAGTAATGGAGAAGATCACAACAATGGGAGTATCAACAGTAATGGACAGAGGAGGTTACGCAGCGTCTTTGAGAGATAAGAATGGTGCTTTCTTTAAACTATTGATGTACGGGGATGGATTCATTCAAATAGGTTCTAATCCAGAGAAAGACACTAATAGTCCTTTGAAGTATAGAAGTGTAAGTAATTCAAATGTATACGTTGATGCTTATGCAACCATGATGAGAAGCCCTACTGGATCAGGAGAAGTCAATAAGTGTTGTGTAATCTTTAGTTATCCATGGGCTGAGGCTGTTCAATTATTCCCAGAGCTTAAGAAGAAAGGAGGAGCAGGAGAGATTCCCCGAAGTCTGTATTCAGAGAAGGAACTTGAAAGACAATACGAACAAGAACATGAGTTAGAGACAAAGACAGAGATTGCATACTTCTACGACATCAACAATAAGAACTACACAGTATTCGCAGGAACATCTTGTACAGTATTGGAGGAGTACAATGGTGATGAATATCCGTTTACTAAAGGAGGTGAGCCTTACATTCCTATTAGTCAGTTTATATGTATGCCTTCAGCTAAAGGATTCTATAATCACGGTATTGGTTCAATGCTTTATGATTTAGCTTTAGTTTCTCAGAGGTTGATGAACATGGAAGTAGGACACATAGAAGATAACGTTTACCCAGTTACTTTGATGAACGTACCACAAGGTGAAGCTAGTAAATTCTTTAACAAACTTCAACTAGCACACGAAATGAGAGCAGCAGGAAAGAAAGGATACGTTGCAATGGAGTACGATCCTAACAATCCTAACGCAAGTCAAGCAAACGCCCAGAGTCTATTAACACAGAATTTATACAACGAATGGCAAGCTATATACGACATACTAGATAGAGAGATTAAACGTATGGGAATTTTCTTAGACGAAGCAGAAAGAGGAGCTAACGTAACAGCAACTCAGGTACTAGCGGAAGAGGAGAGTGCTAACGGATTCGTTAAACAGATTATGGAATACAACGCTAGTGAGACTAAACACTTGGTAGAGGTTACATTGGATTGTATTAAGAAGTTTGTAGGCAAGAAGGACAAGACTGCTTTGAATCTAACAACTAAGATTGATTTAGGTGAAGGGGATATGATCAGACCAGATGGAGTTACTTTAGGGATGGTGAAGGATGAGATCAGCAAACACAACTACTTTGTAAAGGTAAACGCAAGAACAGGAGCTATACCTTCAAACATCGTACAACAAGCACAGATTTCAAAAACACTACAGTTCACAAGGCCAGGAACACCAGCACACGCTAAACTTACATACCAACTAGCACAACTAAACGATAGGGATGTAACGATGGAAGAATTCAATCCACCAGCACCAGAGATGCCACAAGGAGCGCCAGGAGCTGCGCCAGAGGAAGGAGGTGTGACAGGAACAGACAGAGCAAAGATAAATGTTAGGCAACCACAATCTGAACCAGCACTATAAATGGACATACAACAGAACATTAAAAATACAGGACTTGATGTACGAGAGTGCGAGAAGGTCGTAGGTAACGAAGCGAATGTCACTAAACTTGCTAACTTCTTTGAGAAGAATGCAGCGCTATTCCATTTAATAACAGCCGATTGTTTACTAGATTACGCAATGGAGAACGAATACACAAAGGATGAGATGGTTGCTTATAGATTCGGATTAGGAGAGGTTGGGAAGTTTATGCAGAAGTGTTTAGAGGAACGAGAACAAAGGTCGCAGCCAGTGCCTAAAGATTAGGTATTGACTGGGACACTTGTCCTAAATGTTCTTTAAAACCCAAGATCTATGTCTGAAGACAAGACACACGAAGACGGTGAACAGCTCTTTGACACCGTTGACGATGATGCTGCCACAGACGCAGCAAATGACACTGACTCCACTGAAGAGAGTGAAGCTAGTGAACAGGAGCAAGACACTCTTGATCTCGATGACAAGAGTACGACCTCAAAAGCAGAGGAAGCTAAGCAGAAGCAGATCAATGCTTGGCAAAGTAAGCTTGATGAAGGTAAGGCAACGATCACTGATCTTCCAGCAAATCTACGGTGGTTAGCCCCTCACCTCACAGAGCCTACTGCCAAGAAGCCTGAAGCTGACATCACTCGACTGGTTAATGAAGCCATTGCCGAGCGAGAAGAGTTAGGGAAGTTTATGCAAATGAAGGCTGGACTGTCTGAATTGAATCTGACCAATGCTCAGAAAAAGGAACTAGAAGTTGAGTTCAAAGACTTACGTTCTAGTGGACTAACGCAATCGAAAGCTTTAGAAAAAGCTATGAAACTTGCTGGAGTCGATCCTGATGGCAGGAAGATGGACGCTTTAAAAGCTAAAATGTCTATGCCAAAGGAATCCTATTACTCTGTTGGGCTTACTGGAGAGAAAGTACCTGCGCCAGGTAGTGATGCTTTCAAGAAACTAAAACCAGAAGAGCGGGTCAAAGTCTTAGAAAGGTTACGAACCAATCGATAGACTTAATAAGGTAGAAAAGGACGTTAAAAATTATAATTTAACGTATTTCTACTATGGCAAACGCTATTACAGCTTTAAATCCAGAGGTATGGAAACCTATGGTACAAGATTATCTGAACAAGATGCTTGTAGCGAAAGAGATATGTAACACTAAATGTGAAGCATACCTTTCAAGTGGAGACCAAGTAAACTTTCCGTATGTAAGTGATGTTCGTGTACAAGACTACACGCAAGGTACAGACGTTACAATGGACGATCTTTCAGCAGTACAGAGTTCTTTGACTGTTGATCAATCTAAAATTGCTAACTTCATCCTTGATCCAGTACAAGAGAAACAAGCTTTGGCTGACTACGGTGCAGAATTGGCTTACCAATCAGCATTCCAACTAAGAAACAACATCGACCAAACAGTATTCGCTACAGGTGTAGCAGGTGCTAACAACACGGTTGCAGGTGGTTCTTTGACTACCTCAACAGTCCTTTCTAGACTTAATGAATCTTACGCAGAACTTTACAGACAAAACGCAACTGATGCGCCTTTGTTCGCTGTAATCGATGCTCACACAGCTACACTCCTAACAGAGACATTCGTAGCTAACGGATTCCAAGAAGCAGACACACAACTAAGAAACCAATTCCGTGGTAAAGCTGCTGGATTCAACTGTTATGTTTCAAACAACCTACCAACAAGTGTAGTGTTGACAGTTGACACACAACCTAGCAACACAGATACATTCACGCTTCTGGGTGAAACTTGGACATGTGTAACTGATGGTACTGCTGCGGCAGCAGGTGAAATCAATATCGGTGACGGTTTGGCTGACTTCAAGGCAATTTTCTTAACAGCTATTAACGGAACGACTCCACCTTCAGCTAACGATTATATCGATTTAGCCGCAGAAGGACGACGTAAGTATCAGAATGCACAGCTTACTGCAGGTGCATGGTCTACACACGACTGTACTTTGACTTGTTACGGAAAGATGGCTCCAGCTGAGACATTCACAACTGGCACAAATGTATTCGCTACAGAAACAGGGACAATGCTAACTGGAAGACAAGGAGCAATCTCTTTGGCAATCCAAATGATGCCTGAACTGTACATCCGTGAAGAACCTAAACAGCTCGCTAAGAACTACCTAACTCACGTTCTATTCGGTGATGCGGTATTCTTCAGAGACGCTTACAGACTTGTGAACATCACACACAACGTACAATAATATTATTTCGAGTTACTAGAGTGGGGAACATGGCCACTCATACTATCCTGGACTCATAACAAACTATTTTATGGCAAAAAATCCATTATATGTGGAACAAGTGAATTGGAGCGATGACGAAACCCAGCAACCTATTGCAGACGGAGAAATCCGTTATGTAGACGGTACAGGTTTTAGGTTTGGTCAGGAAGGTTCAATTTATACTTTCCAAACGTCATCTTCGGGTGGCGCTAGTCTAGCACTAGACAATCTGGTTGGAGTAGCTATCAACACTAGCTTAGTTTCAGACGCAGATTCAACTGACGACCTAGGTTCAAGCTTGATTTACTGGGCTAATTCTTATGTCGACAGAATGTATGTGAATGCTACATCTTATGTTGACGGTGGAACTGCTGGAACATTTAGCATCGTAGGAGCTGCAGATGTTAGTGGTGCTTTAACGGTTGATCTTGGATCTACACTTACAGGTAACGTTGCTTGTGGTGGAGACCTTGACGTAGATGGCACGCTTACTGTTGGAGGATTCGCTACTGATGCTGTGGTTGCTGCAACTGCGGCGACAACACTTACACTAGACGGGACAACTTCAGGTGGAGTGAACATTTGTTCAACTTCAACTGGTGGAATCACTCTAGGTGACGACACAACTCTTGCAACAGGCAAGAACTTCACTATAGTAAATGGTGCTTTCGGCATCACAGCAGGAAGTGCAACTCTTACTGATGGTGACTTCGTAAGTGCTGAAGGTAAGATCACACTAGATTCTACCGCAGACGACCAAAGTTACATCAAACGTAACGTGGCTGCTACTACAGGTCCATTGCTTGAGCTTGAAGACACTAACGCTTCAGCTGATAACGAAACGTTATTGATTGATTCTAACGGTACTGGAGCAGTTGGATCTGTTGTAATCGACCACGAAGGTACAGCGGACGCTATTACCTTAACTTCTTTAGCTGCAGGAGCTAGTCTTATCAAAGCGACTGGTGAAGCTGCTACAGGTACAATCCTTGAAGGTATTTCTGCTGCTAGTGCTACTGTCTCTGCATTAACTCTTACAGATACAGGTACTGGTGCAACTGGATGGCTTGGCGCAGACGGAGTAGGTATCGCACAAATAACTTGTGACGGTAATTTGGCTCACGCAAACGCTTCTTGTATGCTCATTGAGTATTCAGGTACTGGTGCTGCGACTGGTCTCGGTACTTCACTTAGAATCGTAGATACTGGTGGTACTGCTACTTCTTATGCTGCATATATTAGTGCAGCAACTGGAGAAGCTTTGAGAGTAGACGCTGGTAATGTTCTATTCGACGAAGATTGTGACATCGGAGCTGCTTGTACAGTAGGTACAACTCTTGGAGTTACTGGTACTACTGCGGTGACTGGAGGAATCATTGGTGCTGTGTTCCATACTGGAACAGGTATCACTGCTACTTCTGGACCAGGTGCAGTAGCGGTAACTGGAAGAATCCACGAAATCACAACAACAGGTGCTGGAGACGCAATGACTCTAGCGAACGGTACGGCTGGACAACGCTTAACAGTGCTTTATGTCGCTGAAGGAGCTGGAGCTGATACCGCAGTGATGACACCAACTACATTGGCTGGAGGCACTACAATCACATTTAATGCACTCGGTGACTCTTGTGACCTTACTTATTCTGCAACAGGTGGATGGTATATGACAGGAGGAACTGCGACGCTTGCATAATCAATTTGATCTTTCTTGAAGGGGAGGGGGCCGAGCAATCGGCTCTCCCCAAGAGAGATTAAAAACTACAATCTAACAAAACTTATTATGGCAGGAGGATTACTAAACAACTTGCAACAACTAGATGTGTCAGAACAAAGACGTATGCCTGTAGACAATATAGGAGCTGATGCAATCTTTGACGTTGTGGGTGAAACATTACAATTTTACTATTTCAACGCAGGAGTCTTAACAATTGACGCAGGTGAGGCAGCAGGAACAACAATCGTAGGTAAATTGCTCTACAGGAACGTTAAGAGTAGCCTAGGAGACGTTGTAGGACACTATAACGATACTTCAGTCACTTTGACGGGTGGAACGACTCTAGTGACATTGAGAGAGTTTCCAGCACTTATTGCTGAGGACGCAGAAAGAAACGAATTTACTTTAGCGGCTAAAGCTGCAGCTATCGTGAATAAGTTTACAGAAGGAGAGTATTGTATCGACCACAGGACAGGTACAGTTTACGGTCTCAAAGGGGATGCGAATGTAACTGATACAGTAGGCTATAAGGTTGAAACAACAGTTTCAGGGGGAGCAGGACCAGCTAGTGATGTGAATTTGACTAAAGTGGCAGGAGTAGCAACAGCAGCAGGTTCAGGCGTTTTAACAGGAGGAACATTAAGAGTAACAGTAGCAACTGATGATACAGTAGCTACAGACCTAACAGCAATTAAGACAGCTACAGAGCTTATAGACGATACCGTCGCAGTATTAGGAACAACTACTTATACAGAGACAACTTCTAAAGGTCTTACAGTTGGTGCGGTTAGGAACGACACTTTGGCAGCATTAGCAGACACGGACAACGAAATAGCGCCTTTGCAGGTTGATGCAAAAGGAGCATTGTATGTAACAGTAGATTCGGCTTCAGGACAATACGCAGATAAGGATGCTTTCACTCCTGGTACAAGTATAGGTAACGCAGTATTCGGTCAATATATAGCAGCAGGAGATAATGTAGCTGACAGACAAACAGGTATTCTAGCAATGACAATCGACAGACACATGATGGTACAAGCTGACGGGTATGATTCAGGTACAGATTCGCAGAAAGTTTATGAGGTAGCGCCATTAAATACTGCGCACGTTGAGGAAACATTAGCTACTGCTACAGGTCAAGGCAATGCTACAACTTACTACTACTTCGATATGGACGGGTATACCAAATTCGGACTTCAGATAATGAATACTGACGGAGGTGCTGGAGATAATACCTATACCTTGGAAGGAACATTGGAAGATAACGGCACAGTGGCGGCAAGTTGTGATTATATAGATATTTCTACTGATTATACAGGAGGAGGTTCTTGGAGTACGGCAGCAGGTAATTTGAACGCAATCATCCAAGAAGACGACGGCGTAGCTTACAAGTATGTCAGGGTGAAAGTTGTTCGTGCGAATGATGGTGGTGGAACAGACGGAGCTTGGGAAATATTCTTGAAGAAACTTTACTAATAATTAACCAAATAAATTATGACTGATAGAAGTTCAAAAGATTATGTTCCTTCGGCAGACGCAACGTCTAACATTCAGGAACGTGATGTAGTCGGCAACAAAACAGACGCAGCAGCAGCAGGGGCGGTGAGTGCAACGGAATCATTGATGGCTTACGCCAAACAGAATGTGACTAACTCGGAAGCAATCTTGCTTGATACCGACACGACGATCCCAGCAACAATCACTACTCTTGATGGGTATCACGATGTTCCTACTAAGGACACGGCTGATAATAACCAAATGAGAGATGTTCTTGGGAACAAAACAGACTCAATCTCAGGTAATTCCGTAATGTCTAACATCGCAGCTAATTGGGGCGGGTCAGTGTCAACAACGAACACGCTTGATGGTAATGGAGCGCAGAACGATAATCTGTTTACCTTTACAGGATTTATAGAGATTTTGAATATAGTATTAGTTCCAACTAACGTTACGGACGCAACAACCGTTACTACTTGTTATTTCGATGCTTGGGACGGAGCTAACAGCGTTGATATTACCGCAGCAGGAGGTACAGATTTGTCGGGTGTTACACCTGGTTCTCTAGCACTTAAGAATGGGGACAACACAGTTGCCTTGTCGTTGAACACAAGTGCTCAAGTTAGAGCCATAAATGATGCTAGAGCTGGATTGACACTTGTTGCAAAAGGGGGAGCTACCAACTATATCAGGTTCAACTTCACTGGTGACGCAAATACTGACGTAGATACGATGGTGATTGTGGTTTACAGAGCGTTGAGTGCTGATGGTGGAGTGACAGCAGTATAATAATTTAACCAATTTAAAATGGATTACACAAAAGTATGTCCGAAACTAAGCAAACACATACCTGAAGAAACTATTCAGGAAGATACTACTAAACCTGAAAGTACCGAGGCTACAAAGCCTATAATGACGAAAGGCAAAGTAGAAGAAGCTTACAAGTACATTAAATCCCAACAAGGAGGAAAGGCCGAAGGTGACGAAGCTTATGTTGGGAAAGGTGATGGACAGATTGCGAGCCTTGTAGGTTTGACCGAAGGGCAAGTGCAGGAATTGAAGAAAGAATTCCAAGCTTACGCAAGTTGGACAGAGCCAGTTGAAGCAACTAAATAACCTAATTATATTATGGGAATAACATACCCAAACATACCAGCAGAAGACGCGGTTTTTCGAGAACAGTTCATAAACAACCAGTATGTTGCTGACAATGGAGTTGTTTTAACAGATGCCCCTGTTGTTAATAATGGAATGACGTTGAATGGCACTTCTCAATATGCGACACCAGCGGATGAATACAAATATAGCTTTGGAGATGGGGCTACTGACAGTCCGTTTTCAATAGAGTTTTTCGGGATTATGACTGACGCTACGTCTTTTATAATTGCGTCAAAAGGTGTGAATAATGTCGATGCAGAATGGTTGTTTTACGTGGCTGGTACGGATAAAGCCTTTGTCCAATGCCATGATGAGAGTGTGGCAGATTGTCGTATAGGACGGGCTTATAACACAGCGTTGACTTCTTATGAGGGGCAGATGATTCACCTTGTGGCAACTTACGACGGTTCGTCAACGGAGGCAGGATTGAAAATATATCTTAATGGAAGCCGAGTTGATGATGTGAGTGGAGGTAATAGTCAAGGAGGTTATGTCGCAATGGAGAAACAGGGGCATGATGTTTGGTTTGGGAGATACTCTGGTAGTTATGCGGATGGACAATTTAGAGGAGTTAGTATTTATGATAAAGAGCTTACCGAGGGTGAGGTTTTAGACAAATACACACAGCTGACTTTCAAAGAAGTTAAGCCTGAAAGTGCAGAGATATGGCTACCTTTGAGAACCCATTATGATGACGGAGCTAATGAGGTTACTCCAAATTTAGGACACGTAGCTACTGACCAGTGCTTTTGGGGAACGGGTGCAGGAGTTGATGAACCTACCTTATTACCTAATAACGGAATAGAGTTAGACGGTACAAATGACCACCTTGAGATACAACAGAGTGCACAATTCAATGATGTCTTTGAGAAAGATTCTCCTCACAGTTTTTCTTTCTTATTCAGAACAACCAAGACAGCTGTTTCGGTATTGTTTAGTAAATCTGACCCAGCGGCTACTTATAAAGGTGTGGCTGTTAATTTTAGTGCCAGTGGCTTGATTGAGTATAGGGCTTACGAGAATGGAACTGTGACAGGTTTAAGAGCACATACTGATACTGCATGGAATGATGGTATGTGGCATAGTGCGACTGTTGCTTATGACGGAAGCGAGACAGAAGCAGGTATCAGTTTTTATGTGGATAGAGAGAAGCAAGCACAGACAAACGATGGATTATCTGGGTTTACTGGAAGCATAGTGAATACATCAGGCATGTGGATAGGGGAAGCTTCTTATGGTGGATTGAATTTTGGTGGAGGATTGAAGTTTCCGACTGTGTTCCCTTATGAGGTAACTGAAACACAAGCTAAATGGTTGCACGATTTAATGTTTAGAAATTTTAACTTATAAATATGACAAAAATTAAGGACAAATACCTAGCGAATATAGTTGGTAACTGGTTAAAAGATGGTAGTTTAGCCGACCTTTCGGGGAATGGGAATGATGCAGCTTTAAATGCAGGTTCAACATATTGGGAGAATACTAAAAGAGGAAGGGTGCCAAAGCTTAACGGGACAGACACAGAAATTCAAGTACCTTATAATGCTGTTTTTGATACGTCTGGCTTTGACTTTTCTATAAGCTTCTGGTGTTATCAAGAGGAAAACGATGCAACCATAAGAACGCTGGTCGGAAGATTGTCAGTAAACGAGGGGTGGTGGTTTTACACCAGTAGTGGGAATATAAGTGTTAGGATAGGAGATGGAGGAGGAACCGCTACTGCTACAGGGACATCGGTATTATCAGCTAAAAACTGGGTGTTTGTGACACTCACCTATGCTAGAGCTACGGCTGATTTTAATTTATATGTGGATGGGATATTCGTAGCAACAGCAAATAACACTTATGACGATTATGCTAATGCAAAAATTGGATTAGGAGTAGAAAATGATGGAGGCTCACAATGGCTTAATGGAAGTGTTCAAGATGTTATTGTTTGGAAAGGGGTAGAGTTTACAGGTGCAGAAGCCTCTCAATTATACGAAGAAGGGTTACAAGAAGCACATTACGACAGAGTTGATATTAAACAGTTAAGCGACCCAGCAAGAAACCTAATGCCTGATGGTGATATGGAAGCTGTAGGCGTGGCGGACTATGTTGTGTTCAACAATGCTAGTTTAGCAAAGGAAACAGATACACCACATTCAGGTAGTCAGTATTTGAAGGTATCTTATAATGGTACGGCTGGACCAGGGGCAAGAGTGAATGATACAGTAGAGGTTGGCAAGACCTACAGATTTAGAGGTTGGGCGAAAAGTGATGGTACATGGACACCACAGATAAATGACTTCACAACAACTTTGTGGACTGGAACATTATCGACTGACTGGCAGTATTTTGATTTTGTTAAGACTTGGGATAATTCTGCTAAAGATTTTTTATTATATCATTCTGGACAAACATCAGGATATACGGCTTGGGATGACATAACTGTACAAGAAATACCTAATTCCGACCCAGTTTACATAGCTGATGGTAAAGGGTGGAACGAATCTGTAGGCAACGTCACGTCAAACTTCTTGGAGAATACGGGTTGGGATATAGAGAGTGGGACTTGGCAGGTAGATGATACGGGTAATGGAGATGGAACGAAGCAAATAACTTGCGTAAGTGCTGGAATAGTATCAATACCGATGCAACAAGCCTATGGGACTTGGGAATTTGACGTATATAAGACAGCAGACGCAGGTTCGGCTGTTTTCGTGTTAATGTCTGATATTGTTGGGACTTTGGGAACTGACACTAATTCGTATTACTTCAACTTTGCTAGTACGGAGAAGTTTGAATTATATAGAGACACTTCTGGCACAACACTTTTGCAACAATCTAGTGGGACTTTCTCTTTAAACACTTGGTATAGAATTAAGATGACCCGTAATGGTTCAACTTGGGTAATGTACCACTCAACAGATGGTGGGCAGACTTACACTCAAACACCACTAGGGTACGCAGTAGCAGATGCCGCTCCTCATACTGATTCTAGTGTGTCGTTCGCTTGGTCAACAGCAGCAGGGGGTAAGTACCGTGACTTCAAATTTAGCCCAATAATCCAATAACTATGCCTGGAATACAAATACTTGAAGAAAAACTAAAATCCCATTACAAGGAAGACAAGCAATTTCAGGCAATGATATTAGGTGACATAAAAGGACTGAAAGCGGATATAGTTATAATAAAAGACAATCATCTCAATCATATCCACGAAGAGATAACTGGTCTAAAGATAGTGGCTAGTGATAATTCAAGAGATATTAAATGGCTGACAAAGATTCAATGGTTTCTATTAACAATTAGTTTCACTACCTTAATAGGGATAGTAGTAAATACATACTTAACAATTAAATAATGGCAATCACCGCACAATCAGCATACGACGCATATAATCGTCTAAAACGTGACCTTACAGACGTTCCTTTAGCAACTTTTTGGGAATGGACAGACTTCATCAACAAGACTGCCTACAGGAAGTTAAAAGGAATTGATCCAGAAAGGTACATTGATCAGGATACAACTTATTCAGTAAGTACTAATCCTAGTACACAAGCTTTACCAGCAGACTTCAGAGACATAGAAGAAAAAGAATGTGGTTTCTATTATGTAGATACAGAAGGAGATAATACCGAAGTTAGATTGGCAAGACTTCCTTTCGGCTCAAAAGGCAAAGGGTATTACATACAAGGCACAAATGTCGTCTTTACAGGCATTGAAAGCTCAGAAACGTACCGACTACGGTATATTCCTGAAATAACGACGATAGACGCCTCTACGGACTATTTTACACTAGATACGAGCGTGAGTGGTGCAGAAATCATCCCAGACGACTTCTTAGAGTATATTGTTAAGGCTGTAGACGTTTTGTATGACCAATGGGATGAAGACATAGGAGCAGAGAGTTTCGCAGACGCTAGGTTTGTGAGGATTATGGACGAACTAGCAAGGAATTTCAAAAAGGAGCCAATGGCTTACAGTTTACCAGATTCAACACTAATATATTAAAATATGTACACGCCAATAAATGTTAAAGGTTATAAGGGTTCGCCAGTGAGTGCGACTACTCTAATGGGTTCTAAAGGAGAGAATATTAGAGACTTACCTCAATTATTAAATCCAGAGTTCGCTCAGGTTATTAAGAATTACCTAGTAACAGCAGAAGGAAGACTCGAAAAGAGAGGAGGTTTGTCGAAGATATTCGAGGTAGCAGGTACTGATCCTGTGACTATGTTAGAGAAATGGACAGATGATATTTACATCTTTGGTTATGCGACTACAGTTTCGGCTTATACTAAATCGACAGACACAATTACACCGATTAAAACTGACTTTACTGCAAATCTTGGATTCTTTGGAGCGAGATATGGTAGTTACTTCTTTGTTTCTAACGGCATAAACGGCATTTGGAGAATAGACGACACCTTGACAGAAGCTCATGTAGTGGCAAGTCCTGCTGTAGCTACTTATTTAAGAGTGGTTGGAAACAGGTTGTATTGTGCGGTAAATGATTCAATATACTATTCGGAAGTAGACGATGGAAGCGATCCACCTTTTGACGGTTGGACAGTAGATACTACAGCTACAGGTGCAGGGATTGTTTCTTACAGAAATGGTCAAACAGTCAGGTCAATTCACGCTTTCGGTCCAGATATATTCGCTTTAGCTGATGACGGTAAATGGGCATTTAGAATAGATCAAATAGACTCTAGTGGTACGATTAGCAAGGTAGATATAACTACAATGTATAGAGTAGACTCTGGAGGTAGTAGAGCGTCAGAGAGTACAACAGAAGGTATTTTCTATGTCAACGAATCAGGATTATGGCAATTAGTACAAATAGGTTCGATGGATCTTCCTCAAAGCGATCAAGAGGCTAATGTGAGTATTTTACTAGGAGCAGAGTTCTTTGATGGACTTGATCTTTCTAATGCTGATATGGTTTACGATGCTAGAAGAAGGATTATTTTGATTACTTGTGCAAAGGATTCCTCGACTAACAATTACGTGATTGCATATAACGTAGACCACAAGAGTTTCGTAGAGTTTAGCGGATGGACTATTAACAGATTTATGAGTGACGATGGCGTTGTTTATGGAGGTAGTAGTACTTCGACTAAAGTTTACGAGTTATTCCAAGGATTTGATGATGACGGGCAACTTATAGGAACAGAGTTTAGGCAAGAACTAAAACTAGGGGATTTGTTCACGAGACAATTCTTAAAAGGATGTTATGTTCAAGGTTACTTGAGTCCTAGCACAGAAATTAGTGTAAGATTCGACATATATGATGTGACGGGGAAGCCTGTTAATGACAAACTAAGGTTTTTATGGACAGCTCAAAGGTCTAAACTAGGAGAAGATGGATGGGGAACAGCAGCTTGGGGGACTTCTGGATGGGGAGGTGACATTGACTACAGTAATCTAGTAGAGAGTTTCGACGGATGTAGACCTTTTATAAGAAATTTCCAAAGAGTAATTTTACATATAACTTGTAGTGACAAGCTCCCACACGCTGTGAATTGGGTGTCGTTAGAGTCACAAGTTAAAGCTCCAATCAGGAGACGCAAAATGATTAAACAATAACCAATATACAATGGCAAATGCAACAGTTCTACCAACCTTAGCCCAAATAGTTTTCTTTCAGTGGGCAACACCAACTGCGCCTAGTCCAAAGCTAAGTGCGCCAGTCGGACCATCAGACACAACCTTAACCTTCACTTCGGCTCCGCTAGATACAGCAGGGGCAGTAGTAACGGAGGCATTCCTTATGGGAATCCGTAACGATGAAGGATATGTTGAAACGGTCTATGTTCCAGCAGGAGCTTTGAGTGGAGATGGATTAACAGCAACAGGTGTAGTGAGAGGAATCGAACTTTCAGGATTAGATTGGACAGCAGGAGATTCTAATAACGCAGCAACACACCAACAAGACTCGCCTATCTTCTGTAACATAACAGGAGTAATGCAAGCTATTCAGTTCGCAGCAATGCAAGGAACAATAGCAACTGGTGGATCAGGACTCATTATGGGAACAGACGCAGCAGGTACGGTGACTATTTCGAGATCAACAGGAGCAGGTACTAACGCTCCGTGGTTAAGATACAACAATACGGGAAGTGAAGTAGAGTTTTCAGATGACGGAGTAGCATGGACAGCGATTAACGACGTAACAGCTAGTAATCTAGTAGATATAAGTGCAGCAGACACGACTCCTGGCTATTTAGGAGCTAAATTAGTAAGTGCTACTGGAGGAATTGATTTCAACATCCTAGGAGCAGGAGCAAATGAGACTTTAAACCTAACTGTAGACTTGAGTGAAGCAGGTGTAACGCCTGGAACTTTAGCAGGTGTTGTTTCTGATGTAACAGCTACTATGGACGAAATCAATCAGTCGTTAGATGGAATAAGTGCTAATGTAACTGATACAAATTTAAACACTTTAACAGCAGGGGCAGCAAGTGACGCCTCGGCTTTACATACACACGGTGGAACAGTGGTTGCTTTAACAGCAGGAGAAACGATAGATGGTTCAGTTACTCCGCAAGCAGTCTGTATGTCTGGTGAGGGCAGAGATTGTTATGCACTTACCTATTCAAATGGAGATTACGGAGATAGTGTGGGTGCGTTTGCATCACTCACTTTTGGTAGTGCTGACGCTACATTCAAAAGGTCGCAGAGTTTCACTTATACAAACGCTGACTGTACGACCATAACCGTTAGAGTCGCAAATGTTAATATCCGTAAAGAAGGTGCGCCAACAGACAATGTAAGAATAGTAATTTATGATGATGATACTAATAAACCTGGAAGTGCTATAGCGAATGGTGAATCTACTTGGGTATCTGGGACAGGCTTCACTACTGCTGCTAGTGACATTAAACCACAAGAATTTGTTTTTGCTACGCCTCCTACGATAGTATCAGGTACTAAATATCATTTAGTCTTGGAAAGGGAAGGCGTAATTGATGCTGTTAATTATTACGCAGTACAACGCAATAGTAATTCTTTCAATATAAGTAATTATCATAGTACCTATACCGCTTCAACAGGTGTTTGGTCTGCTGGCATAACTGGTAACTCTGGTTGGTTTTATATGTATATTGAATTTCAATTAACTGGTGGCAAGATATTTAAAGCTGATTCTAATGTTGATAATAGGGCTAGAATGAATTTTATAGGATTTACAACCGATAATGTTACAGCCGACGACACTGTGAATGTTATAACGAACGGAACGGTTGCTATGACAGTAACAGAGGGTGCGCATTATTGGGTTGATACCACGGCTGGTGCAATTACCGATACGATACCTACCAGTCACGGAATTATTGAGGTTGGACAAGGTGGAGATGGAGAATTGTTGATAAACACATCGCCATTAAAGAAGTATAGTGCTTCAAGAAACTTTAGTTATAGCGGAAACGCAGAGACAGACAAGATAGACGTAACTTTTTGGGCAGCAGGTGGTACTCACAGTTGGGTTATACCGTGCGGACTTACTCCTTTGGTAAACAACTCCACCGTTACTAATGGAACTATTGGCACAGCGGCTCAAGGATGTTTTTACGCAATAGCTACTCAGGCTGGAGGAGATATGAATACGTTGGTGGTAAATGCAGTAGGACAATAAACAATTAACTAAAAATATATGGCAAAACTATACAGAGATCAGTTTAAATCTAGGGCTGAATACAAGGCCGCTTTAGCTGCTCAAAAAAAAGACATTCCGAAGGTGGAACCAATCAAAATTGACACAGAAAGCGTGAAGCCTGCTGTAACACCACCAAAGAAAACTGACTATGGTAGTTCTAAGGATTACGCCAAAGGAGTCCAAGAGTGGAAGAGTCAACAAGCCACGCCAGAGGTTCCCGAGGTAGCTCCTGATCAACCACAATCACAAGGTACTGGAGTCTTTCAAGAGAAACCAGGAGGAGGATGGCAAATAAAAGATCCGTCTACAGGTAAGCTCTATAGTCCAGATTCTCCTAAAGGAAAAGAGTTAGCTGGTGATCAAGGACTTCCTGTTAAAGACACTCCTTACCAAGGACAAGCAGGATTCGCTTATGATGATCAAGGGAATGTAGTTGGACTAGGTTCAGGAACAGAAGACAATCCGTGGTATCCTTATAAAAATTATGATGATTATGTGAAAGCTACGGCAAGTGGTGATACGGCTGGAACGGCTACTCAATTTGAAGACCTAGGATTCGGAGATGCTCCTTTTTCTACTTTAGAAGAATATTTTCAAGGTTATTTACAAGATAAACAGGCAGGAGAATTATCTTATTTGGAGAAACAAAACGAATTGGCTGGTAAATTAGAATCAGAACAAGCATCACAAGCAGGTGAATCTCTAGAGTCAAGTGTAGCTTCTGTAACAGCAGCATTGTCTCCAGGAAGAGAAGGTGTTGTGAGTGAAGGCGTTATGGATCCAGAAACAGGAGAAATTAAAGGAGGAGCTAAGGGCGTAATAAGTGTATTCAAAAAGAACGTAGACAGGAAGTTAGGAATCATAAAATTACAACGACAAAAAGCTGAAGGACAAAGAAACCAAGCAATAAAGAGTTTGAAACGTGCGCAGGAGATGGAAGACTGGGACTCTGCTGCTAAATACAAAGCAGCTATAGCTCAAGCAGACGGACAAATCCAACAAGCAGCAATTGATCAAATAGATGCCGAAACAGCATTTGCAGAGCAATCAATGAAGATGGCTGAGACTGTTAATACGGTAACAGAAACAACAGTTGCCAACATGGAAGCTATGGGAGCATCAATAGTCAACCTTACAGAGGCAGATTTAAGCAACATGATTCAGAACACAAATTTAAGCATGCCTGAAGCTTTAGCATTGCAATCAGCTATTAAGTTGGAGGCTGAAGCCTTAGCAACCAAGGATGAAGCTGAACGTGATTACAAACTAGCACAAGCGGAGAAGTTAAGAGAGGACATTAAATATATTGGTAAGCCTTCTCAAGTACAAGAATGGGAGTTCTACAGCGCATTATCTGATACTGACCAAGAGAAATTCAAAGAACTCAAGAGGGCCAATCCTAATTTCCAATATCAGGAGATGGACGATGGTAGGTGGTTGCAAACTGATCCTACTGGGAAAACTCCACCAAAAGTTGTGTATACGCCTGAAGGCGAAGGTGGTGGCTTTCAGGGGGCGTGGGGAACTGTAAATGACGCATTGTCTGTTCCAGATGGAACGCCAATAGATCCAACAACAGGAGAACCAGCTATAGACTCATGGAATGGTAAGACTGGAAGTATACAATGTGCGCAGTTCGTGAATAGGTATACTGGATTAACGATGGGTGATGATTACGACTCTAAAATAAACGCAATACAGTCTATTTCAGTAGACAGCCCACAGGCTGGAGACATATTCGTTTCACCTTATGGAGACAATGTTGGTCATGCAGGATTCGTTGTTTCAGTTAGTGATGATGGGGGTACGGTTACGGTTAAAGATGCTAATTATGTTGAATCTGGGAAAATAGGCACACACGATATGTCAACAGACGGTATGAAGTTCGGCAGACCTAGTGGTGGCACTAACCCAGAAGAAGCTTACCCAGATTTCTGGGAAGGTTTAACCCCAAAGGAACAAGGGGCATTTTCGGCTTTGTCCTCTGACGACCAAAGCAATATAAAACAACTACTGAACGGTGACGTACTGTTAGCAGACTTAATGGCAAGTAGAGGAATGGAAGGTTCTAAGGCTAGGCAGAAAATACTACAGCAAGCACAGAGTGTCGATCCTGATTTTAGTGAAAACACAAACAAGATTAGGTATGAGTTTAGAAAGAAATGGGATTCAACTGAGAGTTCTGTCGGTAAAAACAAGTTATCTATCAACACTGCTTTGGGGCATTTGGCAGACGTTAAAAAGATGACCCAAAATTTAACTCCTGACGACATACAAGAACTGAATAAACTGTCCAACTGGTGGAGTGCGGAAAGTGGTAATACAGAGATTGTTAATCTCCAATTCGGATTAGAACAACTTGCAACCGAAATAGCAGCCGTATGGAAAGGGACTGGAGCTGCTCCTTCTGAATCTGAAATAGAGAATCAGAAGAGACTACTCGGATTACAGTTTTCAGAACAACAATTTGAAGGAATATTGAATACAGCGTCTGAATTCCTGTCCTCTAAGATTACGGCAGCCAGGTATTCTTACAAGTCTACAATGGGGAAGGAATATGCTCAAACTATTATTGATCCAGAAAAGAAACAAGCCTTAATAGACGCAGGAATTGACCCAGATTCAATAATTAAAGAGAACGTGCCTATGACACCCGAAGAAAAACAACAACAAGCAGACCTCGACCTTTACAACAAGTCGGTGGAAGACAGTAAATATGTTCCAGATAGTATAGATTCAATTAAATGGTAACCAAAATATAATGATACCTACAACACAAACAAAACCGCAAAAACCAGCCGATATGTCCATGTCAGATTATAACTTTATGATGGCAAAGCAGGCTGAAGGAACTAGCTTTGAAGACGCTAAAGCTGCTTTGGTACAAACCAAGAAGGCGTATATGCAAGAGCAGGCTCCTTTCACAAGTTCTTTGATGCCAATGCTTCAACCAGGAATAGATGCAGCGAAAGAAAAACAAGCGCAAGTGGAATCTATCCAAAATGTTCCACAAACAGGAGTCACTCCAGAAGTAACGAAATCCGTAATGGATATTACGCAAGAGTCGCTGACCAAACCAAGTCCAGAGAAACAACAGATGATTGATTTTATCATGGAAACGAAAGGATTGTCAGAAGCTGATGCAAAGACGATGATGAGCCAGGAAAGCCCAGATATTATTGGGCAAGCGAAACAAGGTCTTTCTACTATAGGAAGTGGCGTTAAGGACATTTATCAAGGAACTACAAACGAAAATGCGGAAGAAGGGATTATGCAGAGTGGCACAGGTTGGTCGAAAATAGCAGAAGGAACAATAGGAACTCTTCTAAGTCCGATTAGTGGAACTTTGAGCAACTTGCCTTACGGGAATGAGATTGCTGCTTGGACGGTCGGGTTGCCATTAACAGTTCCTAGAGAAATTTATAGTCATATAGTTGATTATGGATTGGAAAAGGCTGGTATCGTTGAAGGCACACCAGAATATGAAGACATCAAGGCTCAATGGATGGCTCCTGTTGACGTTGGACTTATGGGATTAGGATTAAAAAAAGGCAAAAAAGCTGCCGAAACAGTTGTAGAACCAGTTGGTCAAGGCATCAAAGCTGCTGGAGAGAAATTATACGAGACAGCAATCAAGCCTAGTACTAAAGAGGCTGAGTTAATGCAAAAATATGAGGCTGGAATACTTAAAGAAAAACCTAATATCGCGTCTGAATCGGCATTAAAAAAAGGCATAGTCGGAACAGAAAAAGGGATAGGCGTTAAAAGTGCGAAACAGGCTAATGAAATATGGAAGAAGGAAATAGAACCAGAACTTAAGTCTGTAGAAAAACCTATGGATTTCACCTCTAAATTCAAAAAGATAGAAAAGGAAATAATGAAAGAAAAAGAACCTGCCAGAAGAGCTGATTTACTAGAAGGATTAGAGGTTTTAAAAGAAGATTACAAAGACACCCCGTCGGCTTCCTACATAGATGCACAAAGTATAAAAAGTTCATTAGATAAATTTACACCACAGAAAATATTCAAAGGCAAAGATGTAGTAAGTGGATGGAGACAAGTAAAAAATAAATTCGCTAACGAGATAAGAAATGATATTTATGAAGTTTTGAAAGATCCAAACATAAAGGCTCAATATAGAGATTATGCTAATCTTAAGCAATTAGAAGGAATAGGCGTAAAGGCTAGAACTGGAGGAAGATTCAAAGGAGGATTTGGAACATTCTGGTCTGGCGCTTGGGATATGGCAACTACGCCCATTAAAACAATAGGAGGAAGAACGTTGTACAGAGTTGGCAATGCCCTAGAATTTTATTCAGCCAAGCCAGTAAAAACATTTGGAGATTACCTGATGCTTCAAGGATTAACAGAAAGTGATCTTAATTCTGATTAGGAACAAACAAAAGAGCGATAAGTATTAAGCCCAACGCCCAATGAATGGAAAAAGCGAAGATAATAAACAAGATGTAAATAATTGGTAGGATACAACTCATACTCAAACCTTAACACATATAACTTAATAAGTCAATTAACCAATACACTATGTGGAAACCACTAACAGTAAAGTGCAAGGAAACTGGAAAGGAACTTTGTATAAAAGATTTCCGATTCAATCCTGAATTGCACGAAAAGATTGAAGGAGCAGTTTCTTTCGAGAAGACGTCTCTCAAGGAAGAGGAGACGGTTGACCAATCTAAACTAGCAGCTAAGATTAAAGCTGCAAACAAGGTCAAGGAAGAAAAGAAGCCTAAGAAAAAGAAAGCTAAGAAATAATTCTTAATCAATTCGTATGAATGACGAAAGACCTGTTGGGGCTTTAGATGCCCCAGATTCTCGTGATTACATAGCTGAACAGATTTTAGGCAAGGACGACGCTCCTTTGCCAGAAAGCGTAAGGCTAGAACTAACGGAAGGAGATCAAGGTAAATCTTCAATGTGTACCTGTTTCTCTGCATACCATTCAGCTCAAGTTGCAAACGAAGCAGAACACAACAAAGAACTTGATCCTTTATTCGACAAAGGATGGGAGTTGCAAGGGAAGTTTGGCACAAGGGTAAAAGAGGGAGACTACGTTCAAACTGCACTTAAATCAATTGTAAAGAACGGACTACATACTTCGGATGGAATCTATAAAATAGACGGGTACGCTCGTATACCAAAAAGCGAGGTCAATTACTGGCTCTCTAAGGGCTTTGCAATAGTAACCTCGATGGATGTTACCAAAACCAACTTCAAGAAGGCTAAACACGAAGGTATTTGGGGAGGCAATGATGGAGATAGAGTTGGAGGACACGCTGTATGTATAACTGGGTATAAACCTTTTTATAAGATTGTATCTAATTCTTGGGGAAGTACCTGGGGAAAGTTTGATGACGGTACATTTTTAGTAAAGAATGAAGATGTTAAATGGCTTGGCTCTTGCTATGTCTTATACGACCACAAAGACATAAAATATATCTTCAAAGATGTAACTGAAGAAAGTCCATTCGCAGAAGCAATACAATGGGCAAAAGACAACGAAATAGTCCATGGGTACGGTGATGGGTCGTTTTTACCCGAAAAAGCTGTTACACGCTCAGAAATGGTGCAAATTTTACATAACTACAGCAAATACTTAACAAAATAAGCATGGCAAAAAACACAAAGTCTATCTGGAAGAGTAAAACGCTTTACTTCAACTTAATCACTATCGCTCTTGGAATAGTGCAAGTTGTAAGCAATGTATACTACATTCCAACAGACATTCTTGCTCTAATTAACGGAGTAGGAAATGTTCTTCTTAGATTCATCACAAGTGAGAAGCTTGCAATTTAAGACAATTATGTGGTAGACTATGAGAGTTTCAATAAGTAGCTGGACAAGTAATAATACATACCAACTAGGTCAAGAGCAGCATACTATGAAACAACCAATCAAATTACTGGCTGATGCGTTAGAGTCGAATATATGCTCGATCAAAGATTGAGTTAAAGTAGGTTCAACGGTTGGTCAGTTTTTTATAAATTACAATGTTTGTCTTTGAAGTTTTTTACTAATCCTTGCATTATTCCAGCCGTCTTCATGTATTGGAAATCTACCGCCTTCTTTGGAGTAATCTTGACGTGATAGCCTAAAAGCTTGTTGGGGGGTGTTTCTGGCTCATATTCACCATACTCAGCCCAGCTCTCCCATACGTCAGCTAGGTCGCCCTGGGGGATAAATTTGTTCATCTAGCGTTTTGTATATTTAGATACATCCAAGATTTTGTGTCAGCTAATGCGTGGATCATCGCTAAGGCAGAAACCTGAAGGTCGCCAGTCCCATAGTTTCTCACCATGTCACGAAGGCGAGGCGTGTCTTCAAAAATAAACTCGCATTGTTTCGTGTTGTGCGACTTAGGTCTGATGTCGAGCAACTTTGCTTTTGCCGCTCTTAAAGCGCAAGTGATTTCAAAATCAGTTGTTTTGAATTCCATATTCATTTTGGTTAAGGTTTATAATGGTGGATGCTGATAGTCGAAGAAAGCAACAATTTGTTTGGCAAACATAAGTGCTTTACAAACACACTCAGGATCATGCATTCTCACAAAGGCTCGGGCTTCTTCGCTAAGTGCCGCAGAAAGGACGTTCATAGCCTCAGTTTCCCCAATCATCTCTTTTGATCCTTCCATTGAGATAAGTCCTATCTTCTCGTCATCAAGCGTGTAACTAATAACTAATTTATTCATGGTTTTTGGTTAAATAGATAAATCTGGGAAAGGGTCGTACTTACACTCCTTCAAATACTTCATCCTCTCCTTCTCTGGCATTGCGTCAAGTAGCCTCATACGTTCTGCACTCTCTTCCTCCATTCGGTCAATCATTGTCAAATTTCTAACGTACTGTGAAAAAGAAACATTGTGCCTTTTGGCCAACCTCTCACCAAGTTCCTTCTCATCCTTAGACATTCTAATTGTTGTCTTGCAATCCTTCATGTCCGTACAATACGCTATACAAATCTAAAAGTCAATACTCATTTAACATTTGAGCGTAGTCTTTCCTGATTTCTTTAAGTTCGTCTAAAGTAAGCTTAGGAGGATTGTGTTTTAGTCTGTTTAGACGTTCCATTTCTTCTTCGCCTTTATAGGCTTGTATTTTGTCGCTCATTATTCGTTGATCTTTCCAATCAGGAGAATGTATTCCGTTACGATGACAGTTAAAACAAAGAGCGATGCCATTTGATAGGAGTGTCTTCATGTAGTTCGATTGTTTTCTGAAGATGTGATGTGCGTCTAACTTACCTGTTCTCCCACATATTTCACAAACATCACCTGCCTTAGCTCTAACCAAACTAGACCATTCGTTCTTTGCTATTATGTTAGCCATTCGGCTTGGACTCATCTTCATACAACTCATCTATATTAGAAAGTAATTCTGCGTTTATTTGTATCGCTATCTTATTAGGACTGTCTCCTGGTTTGAAGATTCTTTGTACACTCACTCTTATTCCTTCAATAACTACACCTACGTTAATTCTGTAACCTTCCTCTAATTGTAGCCAACCATGCTCTAAACCGTTTACATCAGGTTCATCGAATATTTTATGCAATAAAAGCATTGTCTCGTGATGACACGACATTGCGTCCATTAGATAGTCGTAGTCTTCTGCTATTTTGTTCATAGGTTTAAGGTTCAGCCCCACCATCGATTACCGTATACAGCAACGAGTTAGGCGGGGCTTATAAACACTTGATTCTCAATTGTTGCATATGTATAGTACACTATTTTGACCTATTTTTCAATATTCCTCCTTATAAAAGTTCTTACTGTTGCTATCACTGCCTGTATTGAGCTTCTGCATTGTGGCACATCCAAACACTCATCCGCACTATCCAAAGCATCAAGACACATTATTCTAATCCTATCCGTTACATCACTAATCACGACCTCTTGACGCATTTCTTCTATTGATTGTTTTAATTCTTGTGTTTCCATT
>Ga0233414_10000104_pt1 | contig 37090 bp, 33 predicted proteins | sample Na_anoxic_10_MG_FD_189020 | JGI IMG/M metagenome (GOLD analysis project Ga0233414, IMG submission 189020) | Seawater microbial communities from Saanich Inlet, British Columbia, Canada - Na_anoxic_10_MG | ecosystem: Environmental > Aquatic > Marine > Inlet | place: Canada: British Columbia... | reverse complement strand
TTTTGTTCAAGCTGCATTTTTAAGGCAACCTATATATAGAGATAGTGGATTTGGGGCAAATAATATGCCGTATATACAATTTGATGGTATTAACGATAACTTAGCATTTCCTCTTAACGGAAGACTTAGTGTTCCATATACAGCATTTATGGTATCAAAAATGGGAACTAATACAGCAGGAGCCCCATTAAGTTTAAGTTCTATACATTGGTTACAAGTTGCCCCTTCTGTTCCTAGAGTAGACATAGTTCATGGTTCAGGAGATACAGATTTTGGACCTGCTGCTCCTGATATACTAAATAGCCATTTAATTGATTGGGTAGAAGAAATTGGTACATCTCATGCGTTTAATTTAAATGGTGCATTATTAATGAATACCAATCCTAATCCAGGTAATCCTAATATGGGAGGACCTGCAATTATTGGACAAAGAGGTGGCGGTGCACCTAAAGATTTTCAATTAGCTGAATTCAGAATGTATGATGGAATATTAACAGCTAGTGAAATTACTGCTGTACGTAATGACCTTAATAATAAATATGCAATTTATCCATGATAAGCAAAAAGTAAATTTATAATCTAATATTTGGTGTTAGTAAATTAATTATTACATTTGCTAACAAATGGAATTATAAATGGAGAAGAAGATTATACCATTACCCCCTACAACAGAATCAAAGTTTTTTAGACAGTATTTAGAACTACTAAATCCAATAATACATTTAAGAGGTAAGGAACTAGATGTATTAGCTGAATTGCTTTATTACAATCATAACTTCAAAGATATTGCTGAAGAGCATAGATGGAAAATAATCTTTGATTATGATACTAAACTTAAGATACGTAATAAGCTTAGTCTTTCTGAAGCTAGTATGAATAATAATCTTTCTGGGTTACGCAAGAAGAATATTATAAAAGAAAATAAAATTTCAAAAGCGTATATAGTAGAGCCTAAAAAAGAATTTTTATTAGCCTTTAGTTTTAAAATAGATGCTTAAAAATATTTATAAAGCAATAGCTGAAAAAAATAATTTAACTGTAAAGCAAGTAGAAGAAATAGCAGTATCACAATTTATGCTAATTAAAAAAACAATGTTAGAAGGAGTAAAAAATAAGCCAGAGACTTTTAAAAGTGTACAGGTAACACACTTTGGGAAGTTCGCAGTACGTAAATATAAATTAGAAGAATACAAAAGAAAAGCAGATGAGCGAGAGTAATACAGGTACAGTACCAAAGAAAGTACATATTCACGAAGAAAGTGGATTACAATACTATGAAGTAAAACTTAATGCTACTTCAGAAGGAGTTAAAGATATTACACTTAGATTATTTGAAAGTACATCACCGGGTAGACATAGCTTTGAGACTCATGATGAATATCAGGTACGTAGAAAATATATGAACTCTATAGATAAAGCTAAAAAAGAAGCTCCTTTAATATGGAAATCTTCTTGGGGACCTATGAATACTACTAATGCATTAAGAGTACAAGCAGAGATTAAAGAAGGTAAAACTCCTACTCCGTGGTATGCTATAGATAAAAATACACAAAGTAAATATTTAAAAACAATTAAATCCAAATAATATGAATTATAAAGAAGCAACCAGAACTACTACTGGTACAAAATTTACCGTAGGAAATGAAACTATAACTAAAGCTGAAGTAGGAAAAGCTTATGATTTTATAAATGATAAAGGAGAGCCTTTTTTAGATAGAACAGCTGTTTTTGAAACTGGAGAAAAGAAAAAACCTAAAGCACCTGCTAAGAAAAAAGTAGTAGCTAAAAAAACTACTAAGCCAAAAACAAAGGCAAAAGCAAATAATGGTCCTAAAAACGTTAAAAAGAAAAAGTAATGGATAAGAAGAAAGAGGAAAATAAATTAGGTATTAGTATGAAAAAATCTAATATACTAATTGAATGGAAAGATTATGTTAGCAGAACTAGTATTCAATTAGATCCTGCTTCACTAGCTAATGCAGAAGCAAAGCTAAATCAATGCTGTAAAGTATTAGCAGTAGGAGATGATGTAACAGATATTAAAGTAGGAAATTATGTTTTAATGGGAGGTGCTGGAAGGTTAATTACCCTTAATGATACTACTTATGGTATTATTAAAGAGCATATGGTAGATGCTACATTTCTAACTATGCCTAAGATAGGTAAGGATGAAGGAGACTCTCATGGTGCTATACGTACAGATATCACTGCTAATCAATTAGAGAAATTTAGTAAAAAACATAAATATCCTAATTAATGATACTTGAAGTAGATGAATTTACTACATTAGAGAGGTTAGCTAATGACATTGCTGATGTCATTACTGACCACCCTAATAATCTATTTACAGAGAATCACCCTCTTAAAATAGAGCTAGATCAAAATAATTTTGACTTATTGCAAGCTAAATTACGTAGCCATGGTACTTATGGGAGTATCCGTCACATAGATGAGCTTATGATTAACAAATGGAAAGTAGGAGATACATATACTACCTTTCACATTAAGAAAGATAAAAAAGATGGAGCTGTTTGAAATAAAAAATGACCAAGCTACCTTTTCTCCTACAGCATTAATGCTAAAGCCTTTTGCTGCCCTATGGAAAAGAGATAAAACTAAAGGGAAAAAAGTGGCTATATCAGAAATGGCTGCACTTTACTTTTACGTAGATTATAAGTCAGACTTCTCCACCATGTTAGACCCTGAAGAGAAACTAAAACTTATTAAATCCGTTATAATAGGAATTCCTGATAAATGGGAGCCTGATGATGTATTTGATGAAGCTTGTAGTTTTTATGATAGTATGCAAGAAACAGAAGCTACTTTATTATTAGAAGATGCTCAATATGCTATACAGTCTGTAAGAAAATTCTTACGTACTGTAGATATGCAAGCTATGGATGACAGAGGTAAGCCTATACATGATGTAAAAAAAATTATAGATTCTTTAGGTTCTTTACATAAAGTAACTGAAGCTATGTTTGAATTGCAAGAACAGGTGAAGAAACAGATTCAAAAAAAGGATGATACTGTTAGAGGAGGTAAAGGAAAAGCAATGTTTGAAGATGGTGTTTAATGTATCTATTTAATAAAATACAAACTCAATTATCTGTTAAAGATTGGGAAGATTTAGATAAAGAAATCAGGAATGAGTTTGTAGAGTTTCATGATACTATAGAATTTATTAAGGTATTAACTAAAGAAAATAGACCTTATGCCAAAGATATGCCTAAAAGAGATGATGGAAGAATCATCGTGGACATTACCAATCCCCACATACTTGAAGACATGGACTACTTTAGACAGCCCTGTATACACTTCAAAAAACACGGAACTTATACAGACTTATACCCAAACTCACACCCCCAATCTGCATATGTCAAACACTGGAAAGAAGAAGCAAGAAGATGCAGAGAGGGTCTGGTACGTGACAGTGACGGAGAATGGATTACAGGGGACTTTTACTACTACCTCAACTATGGAAGGATATATCTTACCAAAATAACAGTAGGTAGTAAAAGAGCAGAAAGGGTAGAAGACTTTCCTAATTTATATGATGGAGACTATTTATACTTCCATTACTTAGAAAATTGTAGAGAAGAAGGACAACATGGTTCTGTACTTAAGTCTAGAGGTAAAGGATTTTCTTTTAAAGGAGGAGCTGGACTTGCAAAACATTTTGTACTTGGAGCTACACAAGAGGCTAATAAAGGTATTAAAGCTTTTGCTATAGCAGATGAAAGAGAATATCTTACTAAAGATGGGGTACTTAATAAATACATTGACATGGTAGATCACTGTGGTAAGAATACACCTTGGTCACGCATTAGAGATTTGAAGGATTCTTGGAATGAGATGCATTGGAAAATGGGATATAAAGACCCTGATTCTAATGCAGAACTTGGTACTAAGAATGAGGTTATGGGAGTAACACTTAAAAATGATGCAGACAAAGCAAGGGGTAAAAGGGGGGCTTACATTATCTGGGAGGAGATGGGTAAGTTCCCTTGTATTCTTAAAGCTTGGGGTATAGCCCGTCCATCAGTGGAAGATGGTAATTTTGCTTTTGGTACTATGATAGCTTATGGTACTGGTGGTACAGAGGGCGCTAACTTTGCTGGTGCAGAAGAGCTATTTTATTATCCTGGAGGTTATAATATACTTGCTATATCTAATATTTTTGATAAAAACCAGGATGGTAAAAATACATGTGGATTCTTTTTTCCTGAATATTTAAACAGAGCAGGGTGCTATGATAAAGACGGAAACTCTGATGTAGTGAAAGCTATGATGGAACTTCTTAATAATAGAGTAAGAATTAAAAGAGCAGCTTCAGACCCCAATACTTTAATACAAGAAAAAGCTGAAAGACCTATTACTCCGCAAGAAGCTATTATGCGGAAAGAAGGTTCTGTATTTCCTACTGCAGACCTTAAAGATTATTTGAGTGATATAATGCCTAGCTTAGCTAAATTCATTTCTCCCCATTGGGTAGGAAGAATAGCTCTTAATGGGGATGGAGGAGTAGAATGGAAAAATGATGATAATCTTATGCCTGTAAGAGATTTTCCATTTAAAGACAATAAAGATAAAGAAGGGGCTATTGAAATATTTGAAATGCCGTATAAAAATGCAAATGATAGTATTCCATCAGGATTATACATAGCAGGTATTGACCCTATAGATGATGATGATTCTGGTACTAATTCTTTATATTCTATCTTTGTAATGAATACTCTTACAGATAGAATAGTTGCTGAGTATACAGGAAGAACATTTTCTGCAGAAGATTGTTATGAAACTTCACGTAGATTACTTATGTTTTATAATGCACAAGCTAACTATGAGAATGATAAAAAAGGTTTATATGCATATTTAAAAAATAAAAATTGCTTACATCTACTATGTGATACTCCAGAAATTATTAAAGATATGGATATGGGCACTATTTCTAAAATAGGAAATAAAAGTAAAGGATGTAACTCATCAAAGAAGTTAAATGCTTGGGGAAGAAGACTACAAGCTACTTGGATGGTACAAACTGCTTACCAACAATATCATTTAGAAGAAGGAGAAGAAAAAGAAGAAGTATTATTAAATCTACATAAAATACGTAGTATAGGATATATTAAAGAAGCTATTGCTTGGAATGCAGATATTAATGCGGATAGAGTGTCTGCTATGGGAATGCTTATGATACTAAGAGCTGATAGAGAACAAAGATTACCAGAATTTGAAGCTACTTCCAGTGGCTTAGAAGAAGATGATTTTTGGAGTAGAGGTTACAGAACTGCTAATAATTTACTAGGATTTATGGAAGATTCTGTCTTAAGCCAATAATAGCTATACAAATAGATAATACTAAAACTGATAAGAGATAATGTACTTTATATTAATTATTATTGTAAATTGACTAATAGCTAAAAGTTATGCCAAATAAATCTACACTATACTTTCCACCTCAAAAATTGTCTATAGGAAGGAAAACAGAAAAATGGGGAAAACAATGTATAGAAGCAGGGGAAGACCTGGCTATATTTCGTTATAATGGAGTTAGGGAATCCTATAAAAATAAATTAATAAATTATAATCTAGCTAATGATATTTTAGATACTACAGATCTAGAAAGAGTTTGTAACCCTATGGGTATTAAACAAGCTACTTTTCCTGCAACAATGCAAAACTATCCTATTGCTAATCCTAAAATTGATTTATTAGTAGGAGAAGAAAGGAAAAGAAGATTTGATTGGCATGCAAGAGTAGTTAATGATGATGCTATTGGAGATAAAGAAGAAGCTAAAAAAGAAGAAATTAAAAAGTTTGTAGAAAGTAAAATACAGCAACTACAACAAGAAGACCTTGTTAAAATAGAACAAATACAAGACCCTCAACAAAAACAAGCTGCACAACAAGAATCTCAACAAAAAATACAAGTAGAAATGCAAGATCTTGGAAAATACTTAAAGTATGAATTCCAAGATATGAGAGAGCGTATGGCTACTCATACTTTAAATTACTTATATAAAACATTAGATTTAAAAGAAATATTTTCTAGAGGGTTTGAAGATGCTCTTATTGCAGGAGAAGAAGTATATTGTACAGATATAATAGCAGGAGAACCTACTCTTAGACGTGTTAATCCTCTTAATTTACATACAGTACGCTCTGGAGAATCTCCTTATATTGATGATGCAGATATTATTGTAGAGGATGGATACTTTGCTCCAGGTATGGTAATAGATGATTTTTATGATGTATTAACAGATGCTCATATAAAAGAAATTGATGAAGGTATATCTACTAATAATAATGACGGATTTATAAATATTGGAGAAAAAGAACAATCATGGGTTATGGAAGGTCTTATAGATACTGATAGTCCTGGACATAATAATTCTTATGGGCAATTTTGGGATACTGAAGGTAATATACGTGTAACAAGAGTATTATGGAGATCACAAAAGAAAATTGGAGAACTTATCTATTATGACCAAACAACAGGAGAAAAACTAGAAACTATAGTACCTGAAGATTATAAACCAAAAGTAGATTTAGGAGAAGAAGTAAAATGGATATGGATTAATGAATGGTGGGAAGGTACCCGTATAGGTGAAGATATTTATGTAAAAATACAACCAAGGCCTGTACAATTTAGATCTATGAATAATTTATCTAAATGTGGATCAGGGTATATAGGCTTAGCTTATAACATTAATTCATCTAAGGCTAAATCTTTGATGGATAGAATGAAGCCTTATCAATACCTATACAATGTCTTTATGTATAGAACAGAATTAGCATTTGCTAAAGCTAAAGGTAAAATAGGTAGTTTAGATCTTGCCCAAGTTCCAGATAAATGGAATGTAGACCAATGGATGTATTATGCAGAAATTCATGGATGGGCAGTTAAAGATAGTTTTAAAGAAGCTAAAAAAGGAGCTGCACAAGGTAAACTTGCAGGACAGATGCAAAATAATTCACCTGTCTTTGATATGGATTTAGGTAATTATATTCAGCAACATATTATGATGCTTCAGTATATTGAAACACAATTAGGAAAAATAGCCGGAGTAACTGAGCAAAGACAAGGACAAATAGAAAACCGTGAGTTAGTAGGTAATGTAGAAAGAGCTGTATCACAATCTTCTCATATTACTGAAAAATGGTTTGGTATACATGATACTGTAAAAAAACAAGCTATGGCAGCACTATTAGAAACTGCTAAATATGCTTATAGAAATAGATCAGATAAAAGAATTCAATACATGCTAGATGATATGTCTACTAATTTAATGACTCTTGATGGTGCTCAATTTAATGAAAGTGATTACGGTATTGTAATCTCTGACGCTTCTTCTGACCAAGAGATGTTAGCTACTCTTAAATCTTTAGGACAAGCAGGTCTTCAATCAGATAAACTTAATTTCTCTCAATTAATGGATTTATATATGAATCCATCTATAGCATCTATGAGAAGAAACTTAGAAGGATATGAGCAAGAAAAAATGCAAAGAGACCAACAAGCTCAGCAACAACAGCAACAACAACAACAAGCAATGCAGCAACAACAAATGCAAATGGCTAAAGATGCTCAAGAATTTGAACTTACTAAAATGGATAAAGAGCATAGTCAAAATATGGAGCTGGAACAGTTGAAAGGTATGTTTGATATAGAAAAACAATCTAAAGATTTAGATAACGATGGTATGCCTGATGTTGTAGAAGTAGAAAAAATTGAATCTATAGAAAGAATGAAACGTCAGGAACTAGCTCTTAAAGCAGAGATAGAGAGAGAAAAACTTAATATAGAAAGGCAAAAACTAGGTATTGAAAATAACAGTAAAGAAAGAGATAGGCAAGAAGCTAGGAATCTAAAGGATAAAGAGCTTAGAAGTAAGGCTAAAGAACTTAAATCTAAAGAACGTACTGAGAAACTAAAGATAAGAGCTAAGCCAAAAGTAGCCTCAAAATAGGTTTTAGCTATTACAAACTAATTTTCTGTATTAGAATACGTAACAGAATTTGGGGAAATGAGAGTAATTAATTAATATTGTAACTAATAAATAATAGAAAAATGGCAAATGATGATTTATTTAATGTAGATTTTAACCAACTATCAGAAGGAAGTGAAAAAATAGACCTTTCTGAAGCTATGGGAAATTTTACAGAAGTACCGGAAGGAGAGCCGGTAACTTTAAAAGATGATGTACCAATAACTGATACAACACCTGAACTAAAGCCTGAAGCAGTAGATTCTGCAGAGGTAATAGACACACAAGAAGAAACTGTAGATAAAGGCCCGGATTCTGGAGAAGATTCTTCTCCTGTTACTCCATTTGCCTCTCTTCTTCAGGAAAAGGGCTTTCTTCCTAATTTGGATATTGATGAATTAAAAAAAGCAGAAGATCCTTATGCAGCTTTAATAGAAGCATGGGGACAAGAGAAACTAATAGTACAAGAACAAGTTATTAATAGTTTCCCACCAGAACTTATTGATATGGCTAAAGCTGTTGCACAAGGAGTTCCTTTAGATGCTTTAAAAAATTCTAAAATTCAAGAATTGAATTACAGTAAAATTACTGAAAATCAATTACAGGAAAATACAGACTTACAGAAAAAACTTGTTGGAGAATTATTATACAGTAAAGGATTTAAGCCTGAGAAAATCAGAAGCTTAATAGATACATATGAAGATTCAGGTAAATTACAAGAAGAATCTAAAGATGCGTTAGGAGAGATGCAAGTATTATTTAAACAACAACAAGAATATACTAAGCAACAATATGCTCAACAACAACAACAATTTGAGCATCAACATGCAGAAAGAATTAAATACATAGAAGATACTATTAGTAATACAGAAGAAGTCATTCCTGGAATGAGTTTAACTCAAAAAGCTAAAAATGATTTATTTGCAAACATGACACAAGTAGTAGGAAAAGATGCTCAAGGACAACCTATACCTTATGTAATGGCTTTAAGAGAAGAAGACCCTTTAAAATTTGATATGGCAGTAACATATTTAGCCCAAACTACTAAAGGATTTACTGATTGGAGTAAATTAAATAAAAATGCTAAATCTTCTGCAACTAAGGAATTAGCAAAGACTCTTAAATCATCTCCTTCTAGAACTACAGGTAGTTCTAAACAAATACCTAGTATAAATGGAGCTGAAGAAGATTTAATGTCTAGTATTAACTCTATGTTTAAATAATAAAAAGAAATTATAAACCCAATTAAATAACAATAAAATGCCACAAATTAGTCCATTTCAAATGACAGAAGCCCAAGCTTGGACAGGTCTTACGACCAAAAACCATATGGGGGCTATCTATCAATCAAACCCACAATCTGCATCTAAATTGATGACAAGAATATACCAAACAAATTTTGGTTTAGATCTTGACACTTATTTAGGCCAGTTTAGTCCATTAACTCTTGACACAGATGATGACTACACTTGGGACTTGATTGGAAGTGCAAAGAAGAACGTACCTTTAACTGAAGCAAGAATTGCTGGAGTTGCTGTTGACGGAACTTCTGAAGCAGGAAAAAACTTTTCGGAGTTTGAATTAGTATTCCCAGAGCAATGGTTCTCAGATGAGAATGTGATTGTTGGTGAGAAAAATGAAGTTTATTCTATGCAAGTAATTGCTGACCCTACTCCTGAAGGAAGTGCATGGGTATATAGATGTAAACTTATTACAGGTGACCCTGATTTATTTGTTCCTTTTGATGAGCTTGCTCAAGGTAAGAGATTCTCTAAAGACTGGTCTTTGGTAGAACAAACTCTTTCTAAGAAAGGTGGATTGGTGAACTTTGTTTCTCCATTCAAAATGCGTAATGCATTTACAATGATTAGAATGCAGCATTCTGCTCCAGGAAATATGATTGACAGACCTTTTGCCACTATGTGGAAAGATGAAAAAGGTAATACTCACTCTACATGGACCCAGTATGAAGACTACCAATTTGACTATCAATTCCGTCAGGAAAAAAATAGATTGTTAATGTATGCTAAAGCTAACAAAGCTTCAGATGGTACTTACAAAAACTTTGGTAAGTCAGGACACATTAAGAAACAAGGTGCTGGTATCCGTCAACAAATGGAAGCTAGTAATACATCTTTCTACTCTAATTTCTCTATTGATTACTTAATTGACATTCTTTTAGATTTGTCAGAAGGTAAACTTCCAGGAGATAGACGTGAGTTTGTACTAAGAACAGGTGAAAGAGGGGCTGTACAGTTCCACAAAGCTGTTCAAGATAATGCTCAATTATTCACACCACTATACAACGAAGATAGAATGTATAAAGCTGGTGGAGGTATTAACGGGTCTTCTGTTAAATTACCATTAGGATATGGTGGACAATTCATTGAGTACATGGGACCTCAAGGTATCCAAGTAAACTTATCTATTGATTCACTATATGATGATAGAGAGCGTAATAAAGTATATCACCCAGATGGTGGTGTTGCTGAATCTTACAGATATGACATCCTTGACGTAGGTACTACTGATGGAGAACCAAATATCCGTAAAGTATACGTTAAAGGTCAAGAAGATATCTGGGGATATGAGCCAGGTCTTAGACACCCATTCTCTAGAAGTGGAGAAAGAAATATCATGAGTAATGCTACTGATGGCTATACTGCCCATAGAGCAACTATTTGTGGTACTATGGTTAAGGACCCATCAAGAACTGCTACTTTGATACCTAGTATCTTAGCATAATATAATAAGTACCGGAGGTAAAACTTCGGTACTTTTTTTAATATTTTTGGAGAAGAATAAAATAAATTAAAAATAGGAAAATGGAAAAAGAGATAAAAAAAGCTTTTCAACTACCAAACAAACAAGTTATGGTAGTTCCAATTAGAAGAAAAGGTGGTTGGTTACCAGATGGACATGCAGCGTCATTCCTACATAACCAAGCTTATTGGGATTTTACTGTAAAAGAACATCCGGGAACGGGTTCTTTTGTAGACCCTCTAACAGAAGAGGAAAGAGAGTTCTTTGAAAGTGATGCTTCAGGTCTAGCCTTTAATAAAGGAGATTTGAATGTTCATAAGAAAGATGATAATTATTGGACAGATGTTCGTGTTAAATTAAGAGATGAAGTTAAGCCTTTAGACTTAAATAATGCTAAAGATTATATAACTTATAAAATACTTTTAACTAATACAGAGACTATAGCTCCTTCAGCAGAAGATAAATTTAAAAAGGGAACTTATAAATTTGCTATTGTTGAAGAAGGTCATAATGATGAAGAAAGAGTTACAGCGGCTTCTAATAAGAAAGATGCTTACAAGTTTTTTGGTAAGATTGATCATTCTCCAGAAAAGATGAAAGATTTCTTAAGTATTTATTATACTATGAAACCAGGAGGAAAACAAGTTGCTCCTAATGCTAAACAAAAATTTCTTATATCTGAGATAGAGAAAATAGTAGATTCAGATCTTACTACTTTCTTAAAATTATCTAAAGACCCTAATTATGATAAAAAAGTTCTTATAAATAATGCTCTTAAAGCAAGAGCTATTAAAAGAAATGGATTGCTTTTTACTACTCCAGAAGATATACCAATAGGTAATAATCTTGAAGCAGTAGTTGCTTATATGGATGATCCAGTTAATAGTGAAGAAGTTATTAGGATAAAAACTAGAATAGAAAACACTAAGTAGTCATGAATGTTGCCCAAATGAAAGAAGTATTTTTAGTCTTATATGATAAGATTACTAATCTTGCTGCACCTGGGTATACAGACTCTGAGATTACTACGTTTTTAAATAAAGCACAACTTCAGTTTGTGAAAAACCGTTATAACTATAAGGGAAACCAATATGGTGAAGGGGTAGAAGAAACTGAGAAAAGAAGAAAAGATTTATCAGAACTCACTAGAGATGTAACAATCTCTGGTGGGGATGATAATCTTTCTAACCAAGAGGGGGTATCTCCTAATGGTGAGTTCTTTGATTTACCTACAGGATTTTTATATACTCTTAGAGAGGATATACTAGCAAAATCTACTGATGTTTGTATTAATAATACAAGGATTAGAGTAAAGCCAGTAACTCATGATGAGTATAATATTAATGCAAAGAATCCTTTTAAAAAACCTAGTAAAGATGTAGCTTGGCGGTTAGATTTTAGTAGGGATTTTACACAAGGAGTAAATAATGATCATTTAAGGCATGAAATTATTACTAGTGTAGATTATACTATAGATAAATATTATGTACGGTATTTGAAAATACCTAGAGAAATGAGCATAACAAATGCTATAGATTGTGAGCTTGATCCATCTGTGCATGATGAAATTATTGATATAGCAGTGAGAATTGCAACAGGGATTACAGATCCTCAATTATATCAACTTAAAGTAAATGAACAAAAAGCAGCAGAATAATTACTAACTATGAATATAGAAAAAGTAAATAAGAAAAAAGAAGATTTGTTACAAGTAAAAAAGCAACAAGAAGAACTACAAAATAAGTTTTTAAATGCTTTAGAAGAAACTAAGACAAATTTAAATAGAATAGAAGGTGGAATTATTGAATGTAACCATTGGATAAAAGAATTAACTAATGAAGAAAAAGGAGATTCTAAGCAGTTATTACCAATAGTAGAGGAAAATATGGAGGTTGTGGATTAGATTATTAATTAAAAACCAAATAAAATGAGTTTAGAGAAATATAAAGTAAATGATGGAAACCACCTACCAAGTATAGGTGACGGTAGATTTAAAGTCTACTCCAAACAATTCAATGAATTAGTAGATTTTATAGATACTATTGACGGTGGAGGAACTCCAGGTACAGGTCTTTATGATATTATTAATGAATATACTACAGGTGTAGGATGTACTATTGATGGTGTATTATTACAAGATACTAATGTAGATCTTAATAGTGATGCTTTAGCAACAGGGAAATTAATCTTTGATGTAGATGGAGATACTTATATGTCTACTTCTGCTGATGATGTGTTACAATTTTATGTAGGAGGAGTTAATACTATGACATCTACTTCTAATATTGTTAGCTTTAGTGCGGGAGTTAATCATAATTTCTTAGGAACAGTTGCTTTTAATGGAGGAGTAGGTTATGGCGGAGGAACAGGATCTTCAGGAGTTATTTCTCCAGATTATGGTGCTTTTAAAATAACTACATTAATAACTGGCGCTGCTTTTACATTAGGCGCAGCTACTGATGGTAGAGTACTAAAATTATTATATACAGAAGAAGTAGCAGCAGGAGATACAGCTATTGTAACTCCTTCCGCATTAGTAGGAGGTACTACAGTTACCTTTAATGACTTAGGAGATTACGCTGAACTTATGTGGGATGATGATTTAGCATCCTGGATAGTTACTTCTTTATATAATGCTATAGTAGCTTAAAATAAATAAAAATAAATATTAAATTAAATACAATTGTTTCACTTAAATTAAATTAAAATGGGAATTACAACCACAAGAAATGTAGATTACGTATTAGTAGGAAAAAATTTTCCTGCAGGCACAACACCTCCTGCTAACAGTGTTAGCGACCTTGCAGACGGTCAAATAGGAGTCTTCAATGTATACAATACTAGCGGAGCAGTTCCTGCTGATGCTGGTTTTATTATAGCTATTGGAGGCCCTAATGGAAAAGCAAAATTTGTCTCAGAAGCTATTTCACCTGCAAAAGTGACCGTAGCTAAAGCAAGAGGATTAGAAGTTGCTGTAGAGCAACAAGATTCTATTGGCTTTAACGGAGCAGGAGGAGTTATTGACGCTGGAGATTTAACTGCTAATAACCTTTACATGGTAGATGTAATGATACAAGAGTATCTTACGTCAAACACTGATGGACGTTATATTAAGCATTTTCAATATCAGTCAGGGAGTTCTACTCCTAATTCTGATGATGTTACGCATAATCTAACTAAATCTGCTATTGAGAACTTCTCAAGAGAAGCAGAAGATTATATTGGCTTTCAACATTTAATGAGAAATGCTGGTTCTGCTGTTACTGGAGCTACTACTTTAACTTTTACTAAAGGAAGTAAAACAGTAGTAGGTAATGTTGCAGCTAGTAATGTTGCTGTTGGAGATTACGTACGTGTGTCTGCTACATTAACAGATTCTGTATATAAAGTTGTGGGAGCAAGCGGAGTTACTTTAACTTTGGACTATCCTTTTCAAGAAGCAACTAATGCTTCTACAACTAGTACTGTTGTTACAGCTCTTATAGCAGATACTGCTGATACTGGAATATTAATGACTGCTAAACCTTTATCTTTCTTAGTAGGTAAAAAACAATACAAAAAAGCACGTTGGGAGTTAATCCTTAATGGTTTTGATGTAACTGTTTCTCAAAGAGAGGCTAATGCTTACAAAGGTATTGGTACTTATGAGCAAGCGTCAGAAGCTGAATGGTTTGCTAGAGGATTTGAAGGTGAGTACTTCCGTATGGGAGAACCAGTAATCTTTACCTCTGCTATGTATGCAGACTCTGCTATTACTTATGACGTTACAACTGTACGTTGGGTAGAAGATAGTAACTTAACTGGCCTAGGAGCTAATCCTGCGTCACCTAAGCAAATCACTATCTATTCTCCAAATGGAATAGACTATATGACTGATGCTGCTGCATCTAACGGAGTATGGCAAAACATTGAAGCTGCTATGGTGAATAACACTGGAAAAATGTCTCACAGAGATACTGGTGCTCCATCTGATACCCCTCTTAGTTTATTATTGTAATACTAGGTGTTATAAAATATACCCGGAGAGAGACACACTCTCTCTGGGTTTTTATATATTTTTATAAACTTTAACACCTTACTATGGGATTACAACTAGATTTTAACATAAGACAAAGTGATAATACCAAAGAATTACGCTTTACAGAAACCACTGGTCTCTATAATGCGGTAAGCAATCCTGGGGGATATGGCGTTCTTAATGACCTACCTGCAGATGCTACTATTGTTACTTTAAAAATAACTCCCCCTGGTGGAGTAGAAGTTCCTATAGATATGCTTATTCCTGTTTCAGGATTTCCTACTTTTGATAAAAATGTAGAGTATATTGTTAAAGGACAAGACCTAGGAATAGGTACAGACAGTAATCTACCTGATGGTGTTTGGAATGTTACTTATGAAGTAACTACTCCAGGAGAAGTTAGTATGGTTACAGATATTCAAAAGATTTTTATTTCTGGAAGAGCAAGGTGTTGTGTAAATAATATGCTTTGTGATGTAGATTTATGTGACTGTGATGGTACTCAATTAGCACAAGCTTTAGAAGCTTCTGCCTATTTACAAGTAGCAAAAGCTTGTGGAGGATGTGGGGACTCTGTTAAATTTACAGATACACTAAAAATTATTAGTAATTATTGTAATAAATGTTGTTAACATGGCTACTCAAGATACAAATTGTGCAGATAATTTTAACTTACCACAAGGACCAGTAGGTCCAGAAGGTCCTCAAGGAGTCATAGGTCCTCAAGGATACCCTGGTAATACGCAACAAGGACTACAAGGACCTTCAGGAACTAGCAAGATAGATGTTAATATCCAAGAAAATGATGATGCTTATGTATCATTAACAGACCCAGATTCTTTTAAAACTTTAGTACATTTTATATTTCCAGGAACTAATGACTTTACTCCCCAAACATGGAGAGTAGCTTTAAGTTATTATAGTGCTAGTGGAGGCAGTCTTATTACTTTTAATTTAGGATATATCACAAGTTCAGGAACTAGAGTTATTATAGGAACTAATACTATACCAACTATTTCTAATGCAGCAGGTTCTGGTGATACATATTCTATAGAAGAAGTATCTAATTTAGGAAGTTTCCCTGTAGGAGCTACTAATTGTTATGTAGAAGCTAGTGCAAGTTCTTTAGGAAAAGGAAATGCTGTAAAATTTTATGCCACTGAACTTAGAGCTTAATGGGATCAGTATACACAAATACCAATAATGCTGTTAGTTGTTCTAACATTGATGGTAAACCTGGTCCAAGAGGACCTAGAGGTGACCGTGGAATTACTGGTAATAATTGGGTATATGTTCCTTTTGATCCTACTAGAGGATTTCAAGTAACTGGTAAAGATGAACAAGGAAATTCTCTTCCTAGTAACACAGGAGCTATATTTCCTTCAAAATATGATAAATGGCTAAACTCTCTTACAGGAGTATGGTTTGAATGGGATGGCAGTAGTTGGATAGAACAACCTCTTCCAAAAATAGGACCTAAAGGACCTGATGGTATTATTAGAACAGATATATCTTTTGGTAGAAATTATGATACTAGAGGATTTACTGTAGCTACTCTTAATAAAGATATTTCTGTAGGACACTTAATATTCCCAGGAACTACTTTAGCAGGAGCTATGACCTCTGTTAAAGTACTTACTCAATGTAATAGTGAGGGTAAAAATTTAAAAGTGAGAATAACTTTATTAAATATAAACCAATCTGATAGCACTACTGATGATATAATTGTTGCTCAAACACCTGCATCACATTTTGTTAATGGTAATGGAGGAGATTCCTCTTGGAAAATATCAGATTTAACTATTATACCTGCTAATGTTCCTGTTACAGAAGAAATACTATTAGTTACTGCTAGAATAGTAGATTCTAGTGGAGGTGGAGGAGAAGGTACAAAGACTACACTAAATAGATATGTTAATATTTCTCACTTAATGATTACGTAATGGAATATTATAATAGTAATGACCTACTTAGACGCAGAACTGATATAGCTTTGTGGATGTGTGCTCAAACTACAAAAATTACAAACCATTATAATTATGGAGAATTACTAAGTACTAAATATATTATGCATTTAGAATATCTCTCAGGAGCTATGAATGCAATGAGCTGTTATACTCCTATAACTTCTGAAGCAGAAGATGGTGTAGTTAATTGTTTAAAGGAATCCCAATTAGATAAACTTTTTAATAATGTATCAAATATTACAGGATTATGTTGGCAACCAAAAGGAATTACTTACATAGGACAAATAGATCCACCTACAGAAGCAGGAGAAGTTACTGACACTGCAGGAGATCCTATTACAACTACTTTTGGTACTGGGGTAATTGGTATAACCATTCCTAATTTAGGAAATACTAATGTATCTGCTACAGCCCCAAATACTAATTACTCTTAAAAATTTAAAAATAGAACTCATGACATTAATAAGCGCCTTTCCACCAGCAACTACTCCTCTGACAGGTAATGAGGAATATATTCTACGTATAGGTGGTACAGAATATAAAACAACAGGAGATGATATTACTCAAGTAGTAAGTGATGCATTAGCTGCATATATTCTCTCTAATGATGCTCAAGTAACAGCTCTACAAGGAAATAGAGTTTTAAAAGCAGGAGATACTATGACTGGATATCTTACTGCTAATGCTGACCCTATTAATGCATTGCATTATTCTACTAAACAATACGTAGATACTATTGCAGCATCTAAATTAGATGATGTAGCTCCTGTATTAGATGCAGCAGCTACTGCTACTACTGCTGCAGCTACAAATGAAAGTACTTTACTATCTACTACTGCATATGTAGGAGCTAAGATTAAACAAGAAATATATAAGAAAACTGCAGTAGCTTCTACTCCATTTAATATAACTGAAGATATGGTAGGTAGGATTAAAGTAGATCATACTGCTGCAGCTCCTACAACTCTTAATTTACCTCAGATATCTTCTTTAAGTGATCCAGAGAGAATAGAGTATGTTATATTTGACTCAGGACTTAATGCAGAAACTAATAAAATAACTATTGTCCCTTTTGCAGGAGATACTATTAATGGTATTACATCTCTTGTTTTAGGAACAGATGGAGAAAGTACAATTTTAGCCACTGCAGGAGGCACCTCTTGGTTTATTACAGATAAAGTATCTTTAGCTACAGAAACTGATGAAGGGCTTATACGTAAAGCCACTACAGCAGAGTCTATAGCTATGACTAATACTTCTGTAGCTGTAACTCCAGCAAGAGTACAAGATATACTACAAGGGACAGTATATAATTCACAAGAAATTAATGCTGCTGCTACAGTATTTGCAGGAAGTGATGGAGGTATTAAATACATTACTTATGCAGGAGCACGAACAATTACTTTACCAGACCCTGCTACAGTAGCTACAGGAATAGCTTTTTCTAAATCTATTTATGAAATAACTAATCTTAATGGTACTTTAGGAAATACTACAACAATAACAGCTGCTGGTGGAGCTACTATTAATGGGGCTTTAACTTTTATTATTCCTGATGATTTAGGAATAGGAGCTACATTTATACCCACATCTTCTGGTTATGTAACTAAAGGAGATACTGCTTCAGCAGTTGCTACTGCAATTTCTGCTATACCAGCTGCTAGTCTTTTAACTACATTAACATTAAATATTGGTGATTGGAATATGTTAGGAAACCGCTTTGCGAATGTTCTTCACGGATTAAGTGCTACAGAATGGAAGACAATAAAAACTCTTAACGTTATTATAAGAAATGATGCTGATTCTAAATATGTACCATTAGCATCTGTAAGTGACTATTCAGGGTTAATAGACGGAGGTGTTACTTTTATAGACTCTAGTACTATACAAATATCTAGAACAGATTTAAGAGAATTTGCTAATGCAGCATATTCTACTACTTCATATAACAGAGGGTTTATAACATTTGAATATACCGCAGATTAAACTTAAAAATAAAACTAACTATTATGAAAAATAAAAAACTTAAAGCAAAATTAAGCCCTTTACAAGCATATATGTCTCCAACACCTGCATTAGCTAAGAAGCTTGGAGACTCTTTATTAGGAGTAAGTACAATGGTAACTGCATCAGCTATTGGTGCTGATATGGATTGGTTATCTTACTTATCTTTATTTATTGGAGTAGTAGGTAAGTTTATGACTAATATGTTTACTATTAATAAATAGTATTATGACAGATGAAGAGATTATAGAGGAAATAAAAGAATTTTTTTGTATTGAAGAATTTGTAGATAACACTACCTTTGCAAAATATGGAGATAGATGCTGGCAATTTCTTTGCCCAAGATTACTAGAAACAGTACTAATCTTAAGAAAAGGAATAAACAAAGGCATGTCTATTAACTCATGGAAATGGGGAGGTAGTCAGCAACAAAGAGGTTTGCGTACTAACATATGTGATATAGTAAGTAAAAAAACTGCTGCAGGTAAGTTATATCTTTCTGCACACGTTACTGGTAAAGCTGTTGACATAACTGTAACAGGTATGGAAGCAGAAGCAGCTAGGAACTGGATTAAAGAGAATGAAGAATTATTTCCGTATAAAATCCGCTTGGAGCATAAGAAAAATGGTGTTCCTATTTCGTGGTTACATTTGGATGTATATTCTAATCCGCAAAATCCAAAGATCTACTTTTTTGATGTATAGTATAAAATCTAAAAGGGATGTTAGACTATTTAAAATCTATAAAACTAACGTACATAGTGATAGCTTGCCTATTGTTATATGTACTATTCCTCCAGGAGTGTAGTCCTTCTAAAAAAAATAATGGTAATTCAATATCTACTACAGATACATTATCTTATACTACAGATACTTTAAGAATAACATCTATAGATACTGTCTTCTTACCTAGTGTTCCTATATATACAACAGTAACAATACCTACACCTGTATATATACATGATACTATATGGGAAGGTGATTCTGCTATTGTACAAACTTATGCTGAATATAATACTGAAGTTAAAGATTCATTAATAAAGGGGGTGATTAAATCTAAAGTAGAGGGGGTCCTGATATCACAGGACTTCACCTACACTCCTTTATTTCCTAAATATATATGGAGAATTGATACTGTTATTATAGAAAATAACACGGTAGTTGATAAAAAGAAACTTTTCTTATTTGTTGGTGGAGAAGTAGGTGGTAGTATGGAAGCCTTTAACTTAAGCCCTGTAATAGGGGTAGGTACAGCTAAAGGGTATATGTATTCTTATAGATATGGATTACTAAACCAAACACACAACATTACATTTTCAAAGAAGTTATCCTTTAAACTAAAACAGTAATTGTTTATACTTGTAGATTATGGCCACATTAAATGAAATAGCCTATGACTTACTAACTATAGTAAGACCTCAAATTTCAGATGATTCTGATATAGAAATAGAACAGATTAAGTTTTGGATTAAGAATCAAAGGTCTTTATGGTTACGTAATGAGTTTAATAAGAATAGAACTATTGATAGTGACTTAATACAAACAGTATGTGCAGACCTTGAAGAAGTAGATGCTTCTGATTGTTGTGATATAGATTTAGATTGTCCTATTCTAAGAACTAAGAAAAAAATTCCTAAAACTATTGAGCTCCACCATAAGGAGGCTATATTAAGAGTAGGTCCTGTTAATAAAAAGAAAAAATCATTTTCTTATGTAGACTATCTTCAAGTACCCTGGTTAGCTAGTGGGCGTTTTAATACTAAGATGATATATGCTTTTTTACATGATGGATATTTATATGTTTATTCTAAAAATCCTGCATATAGTAGTATGAAAGCACTTACCTTTAGGGGAGTATTTGAAGACCCTGAAGAAATAGCAGGCTTTAAAGATTGTACTACTGACCAACCTTGCTATAGTGATGATTCAGAATTCCCTATTAAATCTTGGATGATACCAACTATGAAAGAGTCAATACTGAAAAGTAACTTAATGATAGAGTCACAAGCAGAGATACAACAAGCAGATGTTAGTAATAATGCTAAATCTGATGCAATAACACATTAATGATGGAAAAGAGAGGGCCTAGAAAAGTTACTGTTGATCATGGAAGACCTTCAATGTACAAGCTCTATAAAAAATCTGTAGATAATCCAGTATCCTCAAGTACATACTCTGTAATATTAAATGATTTTAATAAAGCTATTTCTAAAGAAATGCTTGAAAATGCTTTTGAATATATCTTACCTTTTAGATTAGGTATAATAAGGATAAAAAAATATAAAGCACATTATAAAGTAGATGAAGAAACTGGAAAGATAATAGGTAATCTAAGTCCTAATTGGAAAGCTACTAAAGAATTATGGAAAGATAATGAAAAAGCTAAATCAGAAAAAAAATTGGTTTATCATACTAATGAGCATTCTGATGGCTATCAGTATAAGTGGTATTTCAGTAATTACCGTTCTAATTGTATTAATAAGTCAGCATATTGCTTTATTCCTTCTAGGACTAATAAAAGGGAATTAGCTAGTTTAATAAAAGATGAAGAGTTTGACGGAGATTTTTATATGTAATGTACAGTAAAGAAGAAATACAAGTTATACACCAACAAGCTTTAGCAAAGTTTAATAGAAGATATGCATCTCTTGATGGAGAAACCTTTGTAGGTACAAAGTCAGGAAGATTAAAAATTGTTAGTGAAGAAGTACTAGAGCTTGAAAGAGCTCTTGATATAGTAGAAGCTGAAATTAGTGAAGTAACAGAAGTAACTCCTGTAGTAGAAGAAACTAGTTATTTTGCAATAGGCGCAGATGGAGATTTAACTCCATTGCCTGTAATACCTTCTATACTAACAGATAATCTTTTTACATTAGATTTAGTTACAGGAGATTTAACTCCTAATAATATTGGAGTAAATGACATATTTTTTAGATTATTAGGAGATGGATTAACCCCTAAAGTATTATAATATGGCTACAAGAAATATAGTACCAAATAATGATTCAGAGGGCAATATAGGTTCTGTTATAAAAAAATGGATTAAAGGATGGTTTGTTGATGTATATGTTAGTGGTAGTATTACAGATGGTACTGATAGCGTAACAGTTAATCAATTAGCTAATCCTCCAGCATCAGGTGATTTACTTTCTACAAATAATTTATCAGATGTTGCTGATGCAGCTACTTCATTAACTAATTTAAGTGGAGAGCCTGCATTTTCTAAGAATACTGCTTTTAATAAAGATTTTGGAACTATTGCTGGAACAGTTTTAGAAGGGGATAAGAATGCTGATATTGTATTAAATACATCTAAAAGGCATGATGCAGCAACAGTAACAGATTCATCTAACATAGATTTATCCATTACAGGGCAAGATATTACAGCAGATTTGATCAATACTGCTGTTACTCCTGGAGATTATATGCTTACAAATATAACTGTTGATGCTAATGGTAGAATAACGGCAGCAAGTAATGGCTCAATAGGAAATTATGCTCAGACAGCAAATAGTGCAACAATAAACACAGTAGGAGAACAGTCTATTGTAGGAACAGGAGTTGGCTCTCTTTCTATTCCTGCAAACGCTTTTGCTGTTGGAGATTCCTTTCATGGCAAGATGGGAGGAATAATAAATGCAACAGGAGGCGGTGGTAGAAGTGAATTTACTATAAAAATAAAAACAGGAACAACTATTCTTGCTTCTACGGGAGTTTTTGATTTAGATACTGCAACAAATCAAGGTTGGGAGCTTGAGTTAGATTTTACAATAGCAGTAATAGGAGCAACAGGAACAATATGCACTAATGGTAATTTTGCTTATACTAAAGACAATAACAGACAAGTATTCGGTTACATTTTCCAAGATGTTCAGCCAATAGATACAACAGCAAGTAACACTTTAGATATTACTGTTCAATGGAATGTGTTAAATCTTGGGGATGATATTTATTCAGCTAATTTTGTATTATATAAAGTGTTTTAAAAATGAATTATCAAGATAAAATAGGATGTTTAATTGCTTGGGGACAAGGGCAACTATTCACAACGGGTGTGCTAGTATTTAGCGAAGATTTATTTAAAGCCTTTTTATTGGGCTTTGTTGGAGGTATGGGTGGATTGTTTGTAAGATTCCTTTGGAGATTCTTTGAGAAAAAAGTAGAAAAAAAATAATATACTATGGCACTAAACGGAAAATACGTAAAAATAGATAGAATCATAGAAGGGGTTTTTAGAGATTATGGATGGACTCATGAAGTAGAATGGATAAACATTGCAGAATGGTTAGGGGAATTTATGGATTTAGTAGCATCTCCTTCACAATATATTTCTAGAAATACTGATGGTAATGAAGAAATAGGTAATCCTTGTCCTATTATTATAAAGGACTATAGAGGTAAATTACCTAATGATATGTTATATATAGTACAAGCAAGAGATAGTAAAAGCAAAGCTCCTATGAGGCATACTACTGATAATTTTCATAAAGGCGCTGAGAAAGCTGAAGCTAACATTCCTGATAGTACAACATCATTACCTATTGATAGCCCTTTAATAGAATCTCAAAGTGCCTTAAAAGACAATTGTGCCACTACTCTTACATACTCTGTAAATGATTGCTATATTTTTACTAACTTTAAAGAAGGTAATGTAGATCTTAGTTATATGGCATTTCCTGTAGACCTTGATGGTATGCCAATGATTCCTGATGATATTAAATATATACAAGGGGCTAAAGCATATGTAGCTGAAAAAATAGGACAAAAACTTTGGATACAAGGTAAAATGACTGCAGATAAATTTCAATATTTACAAACACAAAGAGATTGGTATATGGGAGCCGCAACTACAGCTGCAGCTATGCCTTCTGTAGATCAGATGGAATCTTGGAAAAATGCTTTTGTTAGATTAATTCCTAACTTACATCAACATGCTACAGGCTTTAAATACATGGGAGACCCGTCTGCTCAATATACTCATAACTCTATAACATAATGGCAGGGCATAAGAATACTTTTATAAAAGGAATGAACCAAGATACTTCTAAACAGAAGTATCCTCAAAACCAATATAAAGATTCTAGAAACCTACGCCCTATCACAGATACTGGATTATCTACGGGAGCTATGGAAAACATTAAAGGTAACTTTCCAAAAGTTTCCTTTCCAGAATTAAATGGATTTCTAGAAATAGTTCCCTCTGAAAAAGCTTATGAAGATTCTGGCACTTTAAATAGTGAGCAAGTTACAATTATGTTGAATCCTATTAGTAGTGGTCCAATTGTCTTTTATGCTCCTTATGCTAGTCCTTTTGTAATTGATATTCTATCTGAGTTTGATACTCCTAAAAAATATTTAGATAACATAGAAAGTGCTGTAACTACTTATAGTAATAACTTACCTCCTGAACAACAGTTTATTTTACACCGTTCTGCTACTAGTGATAGACTAATAATAGAAAGTCCTATACATCCTTTAATGCAAACTGGTCCTGCGGAATATGGTATTTTTAAAGTCATTAAAGACCAAAAAAACTTTACTATAATAGGTTCTACTAATATAAGAGATAAAGTAATTTTATTTACTATTAATGATACTTCTACTGCGCAAGACCAAGCAGGTATGGGGCAGATATGGATTTTAGAATATGATGTAGAATTTCCTATTGAAGTTAATACATTAACTTTAGCTTATTATGGTGAATTAAATTTTAGCCTTGAGCATCCTATAGAAGCTATAGGTAATTATGAAAATGTAGAAAAGCAATTAGTATATTGGACAGATAATTTTAGTCCTCCTAGAAAGATAGATGTTATTAATCCAAATTCTTTTTCATTATTTCCTGATGAATTATTATTAAATAATAAAGCTCAATTACATCCAGCTTTAGCAGGATTAGAAGAACAAGATGGTGGAGCATTACCTACAGGAATATTATATCTTACATATAAACTAGAAAAATTTGGAGGCTCTACTACTACAACTGCTCCTATTTCTGCAGCTATTCCTATAACTAGTGATGATTTTAATTCAGGAGGAGTAGATACTAATGCTGAAAATATAAATTATCCACTAACTACTGTAGGAAGTAATAAATCTTTAAGATACCTTGTACCAAATATCCCAAAGGGATATGATAAAATATATGTTTATGCAATTTATGAAAAAGACCCTGATAACTATCTCGCTTACCTTGTAGAAGAACAGTTATTAAGTAATGACCCTACTTTTGAATTTACTTTATCTTCTTTAGGAGATAAACAAAAAGTTCAATTAATTGACTTATTTACTTATGACATAGACTTTGAAAGGGTAAAAACAATGGCGGTTAAGGACAACCAATTATTGTTTGGAAATATTAAGCAGGCGGCTTTTTCTCTTGACTTTGATGCTAGAGCATATAGATTTAGAGCAGATACTACTCAGACTTATATATTTCCTGCATATACGTATGGTCAAAAAAATTGGGGCGTAGATTTAAAGAAAGATGTTATTAATCCTCATAATGATGATAGGACTGATGTACGTACTAATCCATATAGATATCAAAGAGATAGTGCCCTTATTGGAGGAACAGGTCCTAATATCTCATATAGATTTATTGGAAGGAATTTAGTACTTGACCAATCTGGAGAAGCTGCTCCTAGTAATGAAGAATTTAATATAGGAGATGGAACTCCATTATATCCAGACAGAACTCCAATAGTTAATTCTCCAATACAGAGTACATTAAACTACCCTTTAAGACAAAGAGCTGATGAAACTATTGTAACAGACTTTGGTCCAGGATTTCAAAACTATAAAAACAATAGAATTGAAGGATATTTTAAAGGATATATGAAAGATGAAATTTACCGTTTTGGTATTGTCTTTTATTCTCTTACTGGAAGACCTTCTGAAGTTAAATGGATTGGAGATATACGTATGCCCTCTGATGGAGACATTTATAGTGTATCTGGCAATACAAGTTATTCTGCACAATTTCATAGTGAAGCAGGGCCTTCAACAGATCCTATATCTAATATTCCTTTATCTACAGATCTTTTTAGAAAAAATGCTACTATGGGAACTGCTTTAGGAATAAGGTTTGATGTAGATGTATCTAGTATCTCTGACCAAATTTCAGGATACTCTATTGTTAGAGCCCCTAGAAGAGAGAAAGATAGAACTATTATTGCACAAGGAGCTTTAAATGAAGTAAGAGAAGCATCAGTACCTGACCCTACTCCTAGTGATTCAGATAACAGAAGAAATACTTTATATAATTATACTAGAGTTGATGATGGTCTTAATAATAATACTCCAGACATAACAACTCCGGGATATGCTACTTTTGATTCTCCAGACCTTAAATTTATAAGTGGGGCCAAAGTAGATGACTATGTAGATGATGATAGAGATGCAGATTGGGAAGCTTACTATTTTAAACCCGTAGCAGGATATTCTCAAATATGTACTGCAGAAGATGCAGAAACTCCTGATGTAACTCCTACATTAGTGGGAAATGATCTATCTAGATATTCTAAATCATTAGCTAATATTAATGTAGTAGATAGATTTCAAAGACATGAATTTGCTATAAATGGGACATCTACTAATGCTGCTTACGGAGATGGAAAAATTACTGACATTTTAAAAATTGGAGCTAATCAAATTAAAGTTGATATTGGAAATACAACTTTTGATAATAGAGGATATTTAATACTTCCTCTTCTTAATCCAACTAATGAAGGTACTTTAGCTTCTCCAGGATGTCAGACTATTATAGTACATAATACTAATACTAAATTATTTCAGCTTCTTGGTAATTCTTGTTTTCGTGGATGGAGTCCTAATAATAATCAATCTCAAACTAATAATGATGGGGCATATGGGGCATATAGTTTTGGTACACCAATTTTGTTTGGGGGAATAGCTAGAGTAGGAGCAACAGCTATTGTAGATTTATGTAGATTCTTAGATAAACAATATGGAGGGGCTACCTACAATGATATATTAAATACTGAATACATTAGTACTGGACATTATGCTAGAGTAAACCCTGATGATTCTGATGTAGGTTCTGAGGTATATGGAGGAGATATTTATATAAATGCCTTTGATGAAAAGAAACTTTATTCCTATTCTGAAAGAGATCCTGCTACTGGAGAAAGAGTAGAGTCTGAAGTAGCCACTCCTATTATAGGTAAAATATATCCTATTTGTGGTATTATTAATACAGACATGAGAGTAGGATTTCATCTTAATAACCTTATTCAAGGTGCTGGAGGTGATATAGATTTAAGAGAAGAAAAACAAGATGACTACTTAATACCTATTATGTATCATAGAGAAAAGACTTTACAGAAATATTTAATTACTGGTGAAGGAGCTAATCTAATAGCAGAGTATGATACTAGAGTATATATCTCACAACCTAAGACTAATGGGGAGTTTTCTGATTCTTGGAGCTCTATAAAACCTCTTAACTATAAAGATGTAGATGGTGCATATGGTCCTATTAATAAATTAGCCATACTTAATGACCGTGCTATGTGGTGGCAAGATAAAGGCTTTGGACAACTTTCAGTAAATCCAAGAGCAGTTGTTCAGTCTCTTGATGGCGCAGAACTTGAAATGGGTACAGGTAGAAACATAACAGACTATACTTATATCTCTAATAGTACAGGAGCTTTTCATCAATGGGGAGTTATTAAAGGTGTAGGAGCAATATATTGGTTTGATGCTGTACATAGAAAGTTTTGTAGATTTTCTAATAAGCTAGAAATTCTCTCAAATTCTAAACATATGTCATCATTCTTTAATAATACTGTAGCAGATGGTTTATTAAATACTGATAATCCAATACTATTTCAAGGAGTAACTGGTACTTATGATAATAAGTTTAATGAAATCATTATGACTTTTCATAGTAATCCAAAAGAAAGATATGTTTCTAATATAGAAGAGGGACAATCTCAGGCAATTAAAGGAAGAAGCTTTAATGAAACTATTGTTTACAATGAAAACATAGATGCCTTCTCATCTTTCTACGATCATTTTCCTAGACATTATGTAAATGATGGTAGAAATATATTTTCTCAGAATGATATTATAATTGGTACTACACCAAATAGTGATTTACCTATAGAAGATACTATATACATACATGACCATAGTGATAGAACTACATTTTATGAGACTTACTTTCCTTGTAAATTAGATTTAATAATAAATCCTAAAGGAGACCATACTAAAGTATTTAATAATCTTGAATTTTTTACTGAAGTAGAAGATGAAAATAGTTCAGATGTATTTAATGAGACACTTACTCAAGCTAAATATTTTAATGAATATCAAAATACAGGAACAATTATTCTTACTCCAGATGTCAATGTTCAAAGACGTATGAGGACTTGGAGAACTGCTATACCTAGAGATACTAGTGGAACAAATAGTAGATTAAGAAATCCTAATATACAAATAGAATTAGAATTCACTAGAATAGATGATGAAGATAAACGTTTAGTAATACACGATATTATAACTCATTACATGGATGTGCCAATGTAATATAAGATATTAGATTTGTAATAATATGCCTAAAACACCAAAAAATAAAAAGCCATCTTGGTTAGGGGAATTACCTACAATATCAGACTTTGGTTCTGAAATAGAATCTACTTATGCCAGAGAAGCATCTCCTAAAGATATTTATGAAAGAGAATTATTTAAAACTATTGTAAATAATAAAAAGATAGCTGAGACTAAAGACTGGAGAGGTGGGCAGGCTTACCAACCAGAAGAGGTTTTTGCAGAAGCACAAGAATTTGAAAATGATGCTTATACAAAAAAATTACAGGATGAAGCTGAGTGGTATGCTGCCACGGGTATCATTCCTCCTTCTGCATATCCAGCTTCAGGAAGAGCAGATTATGTTCCCTTTTGGGCATCATTACTACCAGGAACTCCTGCTATAAGAGGATTAGGAAAACCAGCTAACTTCCTATTAGATGCATTAAATCCTATAGGAGGAATGGGAAAAAATCCTGTTGGTGGTTTTGCAAAACCTAAGATTCCTGTTGGGCAACAAATAGATAATATGTGGAAAGGTCTTATGCCAACAGAATTCCCTCATAGTTCCTTATCAAGTACCCATCCTATGTCACAAGGGTATAACCTTGTGGGAACAGGAACACATCCAGATGTATATCCAGTACCATGGTCAATAAATGTTCCAGGAAATCAACTACAGTTGGGGTCTACTATGATGGGCTCCCCATTAGAAAAACAAATTTCTAAAACAGGCCAAATAAACGTAAACAATATTAGGAGTTTAGCTAACAAAGGAAATACAGCAGCTTCAGATAAATATATTATAAATAAAGTATTAGACGAACAGTTTGCTGGGCAAAAGAATATAGACTATAATGATTTTAAAGATGCTGTATCAAGAGAATTAGTACCATTAGAAAGAAGAAGTACTGGTGTAGATGCGTTACATGGTATGAAAGCTTTAGGGTATACTGTCCCTTTTCCTAAACCTCACCTAGATATGTTTGGAAGACCTGTACAAGCAGCACCACCAGGAGTTCCTAATGATATGATATCTTTAGAGTCTACTACATTTAGTAATAAAGATAATTTTGGGAGAGGGGCTGATGATCATTTTCCAGGCCATAGTGATTTAGGTCATACTAGAAGTTTTGTATCTAAAGATGAGCCGGATGTATTTCATGTAATGGAGGCTCAGTCTGATTTTTATCAATCAGGAGGATTAAAACATACTAAAGAACAAGCATTAAAAAGTTTAGATATGAATAAGGACCATCTAAGTAATATGGCGGATATACAATCACAAGCACGAAAACTGCCAGATGGTAATTATGAATTACCTGATGGTACTATAATGTCCCCAAAATCGTATGAAGATATGTTAGTTGGTCAAACTGATATAAATAAAATGAGTGCTAATGAATTAAAAAATTGGGAGCAAAAACAATTATTAGGAAAAAATCATCAAGAAAGATTACTTCAGGAAAGTGTAGTCCAAGCTGTTGTTGCAGGTAAATCTAAAGTAAGATACCCTACAGCAGAAACTGCGGTTAAAATAGAAGGATATGCTCCGCTAACTAAGGAACAATTAAGCGAAAGCTTAAGGTCTGCTGAAGGAGTAATAACCCATGAGAATGGGATAACTACTATACGGATAGGCAGAAATAGCAAAGAGCCTAATAAAATAGGAATAGTAGTAGCAGATGATACTGTTAGTCCTCCGCAATATTTTAGTAGAACTACTAGAGGTAGGCAGAAATTATCTAAGGCAGAATATGACAAAATTAGAACAGACGTAGATAATAGAATACGAAAAGCAAAAGCAAATTTGGATTCAGAGCTTCCTGTATATGGCTCATCTGATCAGACTATACTTAAGAAATATGATAAAGCTCCTAAAATGATTAAGAAAACTTTAGGAGTAGAAGCAAAATTAATAACAGACCCTAAAGGAAACTCTTGGTATGAATTTGATATACCACAAAACTGGAAAGATAAAAAAGCAGAGATTAAAGCTTTAGGAGTTGTTGGAACAGGAGTATTAGGAGTAGGAGCATTAAATACTGAACAAGAATAAAATTATGCCTAAGAAAAAGGAAGAAAAAAAGATTGACTTAAAGTTACCAAAAAAAGAACCTTCTCTTTTTGAAAAATATATGTGGCTACAAAACCAACGTAGAGAAGGTAATTTAATGGGAGGAGCTGGCTTTAATACTCCAAAAGGAGGAGCAGGTTTTTATGGTATAACTCCTATATCTAATGAGGTTAGGAATAAATATTGGAAAGGGAATGCTGGTATAGAAGGTACTTTTCCTATTAATGATCAATTAAGACTTAAACTAGGCTTAGAAAATGAAATAGCAAATACTTTTAATCCTTTTTTTAAAGCAGGTCTTAGATATAATTTTCAACATGGTGGAGAGATAAATAGATATGACAATGGAGGGGAAGTAAAACCATACGTAGCTAAAGACCAAGCAGATTTTGATTATAGAACTCAAATGTATAATGATAGTTTAGAATTATATAATAGCTATATAGATGCTGCTAAATTTATGAATAATCATCCTCATTTTTCAAAAAGTAAAACTAATCCTTATAATGAAAATATGATGAGCATGCCTTTATCCACTCCTGAATTTGAAGGGGAAGGGAGAAATAAAGGTAATACATATGCTTATGATAACTTAATAAGATATGAAATACAAGGAAAACCCAGGGAAGAAAGGGGACAAATTTTAAGAGATGCAGATCAGTATTCAGAATATATACCTAGGTATGGATCAATTGATTATTCTATTTTACCTACAGGTAAGGATGTTTTTACTACTGGTGAAGTAACTAAGGATTATATAAATAATAGGACACAGGAAAGGTTAAGAGAAGTTATGCAGTCTGCAGAAGGAGATACCATCTCTGATACAGGTTGGATGCCCGGAATAGAGACTTTTGACACAGAAGAAATAACCTCTGAACGTATAATGGCAATAGATAAATACCAAAACCCCACTCAAAAAGTATATCCTCCTTCAGAAGGATTTCCTAATACTACTAATGGGGAATTTACAAGAGAGATAACTAATATTCCTCAAGATGCTAGGAATACTGGTTCATTAGAAGGTGCTATTGGATTACTGCGGCTTGGTAGGCATGATATTAATCCAGTACCAGGAATAGTTAAAGATTTAAAAGATAAATATCAAAATAGTAATGCTATCTGGGCACCTCCATCTCCTGATAAATCTTCTCTTTCTAAAATAGAAGAAAAAGATGTAGATTTAAATTTTGATAAAATTAATCTTCAATATGCTGTTGAAGATGGTACAGCACAAGATGAGTATGTAAGACCTAATAATGTAGCTGCATATGAAAGATATACTGGAGGTAATAACTTTGCTAGTATGAATTTACCCGGACAAGCTCCTAGAGGAATTAGCTATGAAGAATACAAAAACTATTTCTTTAAAAAAGGAAAGTATGCAGAGGATACTAGAGTTACTGATAGTTTTAAATACGGAGGATGGTTAGGTAATTACCATAATGGGGGAGAAATAGGACATACACATGAAGACTCACAATATAACTTACCTACTTATTCATCTACAGTAGGTAGTGAAGCTCCTGTTAATCCTATTAATATTCCACAAGAAGAAGGAACTAATACTCAGAAAGCTGAATACCTAAGGAGAGAACAAGAAGCTTTTGTTGCTCAACAACTTGCTCAACAAGCTGAGGTTAAAAGGCGTAAAGAATATCTTGAAGCTCATGGAGGAACTCAACCATCAGGTACAGTATCAGATAACTCTTTTAATACTACCCTTCCTATAGCACCTGACCTTAAAACCCCTGACCAACAGGTATATGATTTCCACGAAGACTACTATGCTAAAAATGATCCTACAGGAGAGTTGGGTTTAAGAGAGCGTGATGAAGATGCTATTAGACAAGCACAATGGAATAAAAATGCATGGGGAGGAGTAAATGCTTCATATGGATTAGAAGATCCTATATTCATGGCAGCATTAACAGGAGCACAAGCTCTTCAGGCAGTACCAGTTATGGGAGCTACTTGGGGAGCTAGAACTGTATTGCCTTTTGCTAGAGGTCTTGCTGAGGAACTTTCAATGGGACTAACAGAAGCTCCTAATTTAGCTTATCAATTAGGTAAAGCTGGGTATAAAGGAGCTAAGAATATTTATAAAAGTATTAATCCTACTATTCCTCAAGCAGACTATGCAAAGAATATTCTTAACAAAACAGAATTTCCTGAAGGAATGAGGAATCCTGAGTTTGATGCTGAGTTTACAGAGATAATAGATAGTAAATTAAGATGGTTAGATAGTGATGAGTATTTAAAAAGAAGAATGGCTAATACTGGTGAAACAGCAGCAGTAGTTAAAAAAAACGTAGAAAAACTAAAAAAGAATATAGGTGAAGCTAAGTTAAATTTTAAAAAAGGAGAAGGTCCTTTTGGTAGAGCTATAGTACCTACTGGAATAAATAAACTTTGGAGTAAGTCTTCTGTAGATATTTACCCAGAAGTTATAAATAGAAATAGTAAAAATACAGGAATTAAAAGTATCTTAGGAGTACTTGAACATGAGTATGATCACATAGGTTCTCCTATGACAGGATTTCAGGGATATGATTTAGCAGATGTTTACCCCTTATTAAAAACACATACTCCCCCTATACCTGAAAGAAATAAACTCCAAAAGCTGTGGGAAACTGATAAAACACCCTACTTGGAAATTCCTATTGAACAACAAGTTAGATTTAACAGGCTTAATAAACTTATAAGAAATGACTTAGGGATTAAAGATAAGAAATTAACTACTTCGCAAATTGACGAATGGTTTAATAGTGACAGCGTTAAAAAATTACAGAGTATTGAATACAACGATATAGGGGAACTTTTAGCAAGTTCATCTAAAAACTTAAGAGGAAATGCAAAAAGTATTTTTGATACTGCTGGTCCATATGAAAAATATTTAAGTTCATTAAAAGAAGCTATGAACAAAGCATGGGGCGTAGCAGGAGTAGGAACAGCAGGAGCATTAGGTGTTACACAGGCACAAACACCAGAATATAGGTACGGAGGAACATTAAATAGATATGGTAATGGGGGAGAGATAGGAGATTTACCCCTTACTCCTCCATCTCCTGCACCAATAGATAATACTTATACAAATATTACTACTCCTAATTATACTTCTGAGGAAATGGCCCAAATGATAAGTGCCCAACAAGATTTAGAAGATAAAGCATTACTTGAGGAAATAGAAATGCAGAAAGATACTCTATCTAGTATGTGGGAAAATGTAGGAGGACAAAAAGATGATACTTTGGGTATAGACTTAATACTTGAAAAAGAACTAAAAGAATTAGAAAATAATACAGATATTAATTGGGCAGATGATTATTATGATTGGGAAACTGATTATTATGCAAATACTTTTAAATTAGAAGACCCAAGAGTAATAAGAGCGACTACTGGAGATACTATTAATCCTAATGTAGATTTAATGGGAGGTAATTATAACTCAGAAGTAGTACAAGATATAATCCAAAAAGCTAATCAAATAGGTGTTGATCCTTGGACAGCACTTGCTGTTGGTTTACAGGAAACCTTACTTGGTAAAAATGATATTAATTTAGGTCATGTAAAATCTTCTACAGCAGCAGACTCAGGTCTAGAATTCTTTGACCCTTATGGATATATAAATGTACTTAAAGATAAATTAGCTTGGGCTAACAAAGATAGTGTAGACAATGAAGCATTAGCTTTACAATACTATAATGGTACTGGAAGTTTATTTCCTAATACAGAAGAAGACTATCATGGTTTCCAAATGCAGAAAGCATATGGAGTTCCTATACCTAAAGAAGGATTAGATATGCAAAAGAATCCGTTATATGGTAAACAAATAATAGATTTAAGAGAAAACGTTTTAAAACAAAATGAGTATATTAGACAATTAATAGAAGAAGCACAATGATAAGACCTTTAGAAATAAGAGATGTAGAGTTACCTTCAGAAGAGAGGGGCCCTAAGATTATTATACCTGAGAACTTACAGAGTAATGAATCTCTCAGTAAAGAGTATTTACAAGAGCAAGAGATTATTAATAGCCCTGCTATTCAAGCACAAATACAATCTCAAGACCCATTAGCTGCCGCAGCTTCTTATACTCCCCAACAACTGCAACATGCGCAAGAATGGGGCCCTACCGCAGAAGAGTTTGCACGGTATCAAGCTTATGGGGAAAGGCAAAAAGCTTTTTGGGAGGCTAATCCTATAGATCCTAACTTCACAATACCTCCTCAGGGCTACCCTGCATCAGGAGCTGCTGAGTATGTTCCTTTCTGGGCATCACTAATGCCAGGTACTCCAGCTGTAAAAGGCTTAGGTAAGGTAGGTAACTTCTTACTAGACGCTGTAAATCCTATAGCAGGAATGGGAAAGAACCCTACGGGAAAAGGAGCTAAAGAAATATTTACAGACCCTAAAATGTCTAATGCAGAATGGATGGAAAAAGCATTATCACATGAAAAAAATTGGGATATAGGAGATCTTACTACTGAAAAACAAATGCGGGATTTGATTGATATGGAAAAAGTTTCTTATTTTCCTCATGAAAATTCTGCTATTAATGATTTAATAAGTAAAGGTATTAACCAAAAAGACGGTCTTCCTAGTTTAGGAGATTTTAAATTTAAAAGTGGAAAAGGTAAAGAGTTAAGTGAGTCCTTAGCAGCTCTTGCTGAGTTTGGTAGTATTAAACAACCTGGTAAATTTAGTCTTAACACTCCTAAAAATCTTAAGGTAAAAGAATTTATGGTGCAACAAGATGCTTTAGTAAATAAGATTAAAAAAGCATATAAGGATATGGCTATGCCTATAAGTGACAGAGAAGCTTCTGATATTGCTATAGAAACTTTAATAAAGAGTGGTAGATATGACATTGATGAAGTACTAGAATTTACAGCAGGACTGCTTAATGAAAGAAAAAAAGGTAACTTAATTAATCCAGGAGATTGGAAACTACTTAAAGATAGTGATGATAAATTAATAACTAATCCTAAAGACCCTTCTTTTAAGAGTAGAAATCCTAGTATTAGGTCTGAATTTTTTCCAGAACTTGCTGGAAAGAATTATCCAGTAGATAAAATGGGAGTACAAGGTGAAAGTGGGATGGACCCATTACTATGGAAACATTTAAAAGACCAATTTGCTAACAAAGGTTTAAATGCACAATCAAAACATAATAAAATGTTAGGAGACTATTTTCCTGATTACCAATTACAGGCTAGAACTCCAACAGGTGAACCTGTAAGACCTGCTAAATTTATAGGAGAAAAAGGTCCTTTATCTTTAAACTCTATGTATAATCCTAAAGGAATTCATTGGCAACCTTATACAGGAAAAGATGCTTTTAAAACATTCAATCCTAATAAATATGGAGGTACTTTATCTAAATATGCATTAGGAGGGAATATACCTTCCCATATATCAAATAATATTAGTAACTTTGAAACTCAAAATATGAATACTATGAATAATTACTTACCACAGCACGGCTATGCAGACATGTTTAATAACGTGGGAAACTGGGCATCATCTCCTGATAGAGATTGGGATAAGATTGCAAAAAATACTGGAGCTGCTATTAATATGGGACAAGGAGTAAATAACTTAGCTAGAAGTAATAGAGGAGGTAGAAATTCAGGAAATATGGGAGGAGTAGGTAATTTACTACAAAGAATTTTAGACCCTGCTGGTATCTTTGGTGGAGAAGGTTTATTAGCAAAACCATTACTTAAAAATCTTTTAGGAGGTAATAAAGAAGATAATTCTTCTTTAGCATATCAAGGACCTCCATCATACCCTAATTATTATCAATATCAGGTACCCCCTGGATATTTTGGACAACCTAGAAATACAAGATCGCACTATACCCCAGATATGATGGGAAGTTTAGGAATGCGTCCCCCACAAAGACGTGCTTATGGAGGACAAATGCCAAGACATGCTTTTGGCTTAGCTGGAGCAGGTTTAGGTGCAGCAGGTGCTGCAGGAGGTACTGCTGCTGGATTAGGAGGTGCTGCTGCAGGAACAGGATTAGGAGCAGGAATAGGTGTTGCTAGTCAAATACCAACAGCATTCGCAGCAGGCACTATGACAGGACCTTGGGGAGCTTTAGCTGCTAATAATCAAGGAGCTTTTGGACCACAAGCACAAGGAGCACAAAGACAAGCAGGAAGTTGGATGGGTAATAAAGGAAGACAGTTTGGTAATTTTATGGGAGAACAAGCAAATAATGGAGCAAATAATCTTGGAAATAAAGGACAACAATTTGGAAATTGGTTAGGAGAACAAGCACCAGGAGCACCAGGAGCACCACAAGGACAACCAACACCTGCACCTCAACCACAAGGAGGAGGATTTGGTCAAGGACTTAAAAATTTATCAAATGCTATTCCTGGACCACATCAAGCATTAACAGGAGGAAATAATACTTTATTAAATAGTATTCCAGGGCCTCACCAAGCGTTAACAGGTGGAACAAGTCCTGGATTACCTAATTTACAACAAGGTGCTATGATAGGAATGGGAGTTCCTCCAAGTATAGCTATGCAAATGGGACAAGGACAGCAAGGTCAACAACCTACACCTGAAGCACAGCCTACACCTGAAGCAGGTGGGCAAGGTACTGATTGGGATGCTTATTGGACATCTTACCATCAAAATAATCCTTATGCATATACTGGACAAAGCCCTATGGCTAATCAAGGATATCAAGGAGGAGGTT
>Ga0233414_10000103_pt1 | contig 37209 bp, 41 predicted proteins | sample Na_anoxic_10_MG_FD_189020 | JGI IMG/M metagenome (GOLD analysis project Ga0233414, IMG submission 189020) | Seawater microbial communities from Saanich Inlet, British Columbia, Canada - Na_anoxic_10_MG | ecosystem: Environmental > Aquatic > Marine > Inlet | place: Canada: British Columbia... | reverse complement strand
TCATTAGCATCTTCACTATCTTCATTAGCATCTTCACTATCTTCATTAGCATCTTCACTATCTTCATTAGCATCTTCACTATCTTCATTAGCATCTTCACTATCTTCATTAGCATCTTCACTATCTTCATTAGCATCTTCACTATCACTTTCTGTGTGTTCTATTTCAGCAATAATATCTTCCATAATATTAGCACCTAATTCATTTAGAATTTCTGGTGTATGTGGTATGTCTTCTGATGATAGATCAACAATAATCTTATTCATTTCCTTTTCTAGAAGAATCTGTTCTGTAACATCTTCGATATCACTATCAGAACAATATTCCAAATCACTATCAGAAGAATCTTCTTCCATATGTTCTTGCTTGATAAACACATCATTATTGTAAATAATACCAAAGTAGTAGTATATAGTATCCTTGGAAGATTGTATAAAATCAATTAGCGATTCTTGAATATCCGTATAATCACAGTGAACTCCATAATCATTCTTAAAAGTTTCAATATAATTTGAACCAGTAATGCATAAATAAGAGGCAACTAGAAATACACTAGAAATTACTATAAATAGTAGTCCGATAGTTGTAAGAATATGATTCATTACAAATCGAGACATATCTCTATAAAATTTATCAAAATACAATTTAGTTTGGTGGGTTGAACTCTCCATAATTACTTGGTATATATGACTACACTGTTGTAATTAGTTAGAATCAATTTTATTGTAATTAAATTAATAATTATATAATTTTACAAAGTGTCGCAATATTGAAGAAAAAAGGGAATATATAGAAAGTATTTACAATAGCGTAATCATATTTTATAAGGATAAAAATGACATTAAACCTTCAGATGTTCTAGGACCTTCAAATGTCTGTGATTCTCCTTGTTCGTCGATTGCTAGTATAGTAGGAAATCCCTTAATATTATATTTTTCCATATCAGCTTTGGCATCATTCATTTCCACCTTTCTTAATTTAACAGGACCATTATAAGATTGGACAAATGAATCCCAAACAGGTGTAAATGTTTTACAATGCCCACAATTAGTCATATAGTAATAAGTACATGACTTGGGATTACCAAAGTTTTCCACACCATTTCTAACAACTAACATGTGAATACAAATAGCAAGTATAAATACAAGTCCCATTTTAACGAGAGGTGAGATTTTTTTCCAATATTTCAATAAGAAATTCATTATACATTATTGAAATAATATAAATTATTAAATATATTTAATTCATAAAAATATTATTTGTAACTTGTGTTTTATTATGAGGGACATTATGTTTTTCACACCAACGAATACATTTATGAATGTTATTTTTCTTGAAGAGTTCTAACTTATCATTTTTATTTTTATATGACATTAAGTTTATAGTCGAAGAAATATTTTCTATTTGTTGTTGTCCAAAAATTGCATTATATTCTTCTAATTTGTTTAAATAATATAAATCAAGATTATCATCTAAAATAGATGCGATATATTCGTGTTCCTTTAGTTTATGAAATTGAGAAATAATTTTATTTATGAGGGTTGGATTGGTTCCTTTAAAATATTTACAAACGATGTATTTTTCAGAATTTGCCATTCTACTAGTACTTGGTTTAACAATAAATACGTGCTTGTACATTGTAGACAATAAATAGATAATATCACTTGTTGTTTTTGTAAAAATATCAAAAATTTTTAATACAAAGTGACCGTTTGTTTTTTGCATAGCAATGGCAAAACTAACTTGAGCAAATAATAAATTCGTAGCTAATATTTCTTGTTTGTTAAAATCAATTGAAAAATCAAATCCACCATCTGCTGTAATGATATGCATACTATTATTATATGTTTTAAGACAATGTTTTAAATTGTCTACGTCAAATAAATCACCTGTTCCTGAAGGGCCACGTTCAATGTTTACATTTTTATTAGCCTCTAGAAAAAAATTACTTTTATTCCAGCCAGGTACATTTGGATCGGAGTTTACTAATGTCATACCATTATATTTATCATTCTCGTTTTTTCTCATAAATGTCATGGCTTCAATAAATCCACCAGGTCCTTCTGCTAAATGAAAAGTGTTTATATCTATATCTTTATAATCGTCTAGTAAATGTAATAGATTAGATATTTCTATCATCTTATAAAATGATCTAGATAATGGTTTTAATTTGCTTACAGAATTTTTACTATTTGGAATAATAGTATGGATAAATTCATATGGGTTAGTATATTTTTTAATATGGTCCCAAGTGTCACAATTATCATTAATCTGTTGTTTAACTGTAGTTAAATAACTATTAAGTGATAAGCTGACACTTAGTTTATAATCTGCAATTGGTTCATCATTACCTTTAATATTAATATTATTTATGTTATAATGAATTTCTGGGAATAAAAAATAGCTCATTAGCGATAATAATACTACACAACTATTTTTAGGTTGTTTTACATTTATAGTTTACGAACTATTTGCTAACTTCTTTTAGTTTTAATTTTCGCTTGATTTTTTTAGGAGCTTTGGCCTTCTCTTCATTTTTTTCCTCACTTGTTACTGAGGCCGCTTCTTGTGCTTCAATAGTTTCTAACTGTTCCATTTGTTCTTGTAATTTAGAACTACCTATCATAGTATTATAAACCGCGCGCGTATCAACATTTCTGATTTTCTTATAAATAAAGTAGTTGTTGTAAAATGAAATCTGTTTTTCCTTACTATTCATTGTAAATGCTGACCCGTATTCTTTTTTCTTTTTAGGATTTTTCTTAATTTCTTGTTCCATAAGACCGTATAATTGTTGAAATGATCCAACACTTTCAGGAATTCCGATTTCATTACATTCATCTCTAGTAAGTAGTGTGAAACCATAATTATCCATCATTCTCGTTAAATAATCGAAGTTTACCAAATACTCTCTAAATTTTTTATTAATGGTTTCTTGGTATACATCAATTGCGTATCCTAATGAAGTGTCATCTTCATCGAAATAATCTTTGGTATATCCTTTTGTCACTTCCCAAATTTTGGTACCACTATCTTGAATAATAGAAACACTTTCGCCCTCGTTTACAGATTTTAAGCTATTAAATATCTTCGTTCCGTCGTAACATCCACCAATAAAGTGTCCATTGACATTTGTACATTCGCTTACATTTCTAAGGAAACCGTTTAGTGTTTTTTTGTTTTCAAAGAAGTAGTGTAATGCGAATTGACATGAACTAATATTAAACCCGTTAGATGCCTTGCCGTATTGTCTATAAACACCAGGGCCTAATTTCTCCTTATCTTTAGGTCCTTCACCAAATATAGCATTGGTGATCTGTTTACCTTTTTCGCTTTTTAATGCTTCACCATCTTTAATATTAAATTGTGAATTACCTTCAACAAATAGTGTATATGGCATAATCTTAAAATCTTTGCGATAATTTAAATATCTAGCACAAGCACCGCTAATACGATTTTCAATATTATCCTTACTTACATCAATACCAAATACAAATGATAGTTTTGCATTAATCCATTTGGGAAAGTCTCCGCCTTGTCCGACAGCATAATCAATCAACGTATCTCCTCTTTTTGAAATGCTAGTAATAAGCATTTTTTTAACAAATAAATTGTGAAAATCTCTTAATCCCTTTGTTTCAGATTTGCCGGTATTACGATTATAATACACATTATCATCTGAAATACTATCTGGAATGTTCTCGCCAGTAGTAATCATTTGTCTAGTAATTGGATTATGAATTGAATGCCAATTGCTATTAGCAACCTTGTAATCATTACCATACATTGGAAAGCCCTTTCTATATTCTTCAGTTTTATCATATCTAACTCTTAGAGGGATCCATCTCCATTTGTGGTCCTTTGATAGATCATAACTAAATTCAACAATCATTCCATCTGAAAATACTTCGTCATCTTCAATTGTAAATAGTTGCGTTTCACTATTTTTGTCCTCTTTTAACATAATATTACACAGATATGCTTCGGAATCAACTGGACTAGATGGATAAAATGGCATTGGTCTATAATTGTTTTCTTTTGTATTACTGTCATCATATTTTGGTAATTTATCAGCAATTACATCAGCACAAGGGTTAATATATCCGTGTTGACCTTCGTCAAACCCTACCCGAAGGATAAGTGTTTTATATTGTGATAATTGGTCATATGCTTGAGCATTTACTCCATTTTGAAATATGTTTCCAACAAAATCGTCACCATTTACATCTTTCTTTGTAGTAACTAGGAAATCAATTGTGTTATATTTAGGGGGTTTCCATTTAAAAGAATGTTCCCATGTTTTCTTGAATTTTGGACCAGATTCACCTACTTTATTTGAACCAACTCCTAGGTATGCTGGGGTAAAGATTAATCCATCAATAATATATTCCATTGAGGATTCTTGTTCTAGGATTGTATGACAGCACTTAAAGATACTTTGATTGACATTATCTGCTTTAAAATTCTTATGCTCGATACGGAGTGGAGGTAATCCACCACTTGTAATTGAAACCGCACCCATTCCATTAATGATATTTACTAGTAATGGTAATCTAAACTTATTTAAGATGTCTCCAGAGGTTTCATCTTCATTTGGAATAAATGGATTATTACGGACATCCTTTTTGTTTACAATGTAAACGTCGAATGAGGCATACAAGTTAATAAATTCACCCTTTTTATTATGTAAAATATGTTCACCATCTACGATAGTTTCCCTCAATTCAATATCCTTTGTTACAGTTCCTGTAAATTGGATATTCATATTTGTATCAATTAGATAAATCTTGCCGTCTTTATTAATGTATAGCAGTTTTCTCATACCATCTGCTTTGTCAGTAACTGTATAATTCTGTCTGACGTTTGGAAATTGGGCATCTTCATCGAATAGTGTAATATTTTTATTTTGGAGTGTATTAGAACTGGGACCAATAAAGCTCTTGGGCATCATTCTAAGACCTGGATGATAGTCCTTTCCAAAAACAAGCTTTAGATATTGAATTCCTACATTTTGTATTTCTGCATATGAAACTGGAAAGTTTGTTCCTTGAAGTCCGGATAGAACATAAATAACACATTTTCTAATAGCTTTTGCTAATTTGGTTGCATCATTAAATTCTGTGCCAGCACCAACCTCTCTATTTTTCACTTCAATTTCAATTTCATATTTTTCACGATTTTCTGTTACTTTGGCAGAATTAAACGAATATTCTGGCTTTAATTTAAACTGGGATCTTCCTTTATATTCTGTCTTTTCAGAATGACTTTCCTTTACAACACTTAGATCAATGCGTAGAGGATAATCTGGATGTTCAAATGAAACTCTATTAAGAAGGCGAAACACCTTTTTACTATCTTCCCATGAATCCTTGATATTCTTGGCAAATGAACTAGATTCTCCAATTACATTCTCTTTTTGAAAAGAAACACGAAAATTGTAATCATCGACATCAACTGGCCAGATAGGATCATCCCTGGAACCAGCATTTCTCTTTTGATTAAATATCGGATGGATTCCATTGAGAGAGTCAGTATTACAATATTGCTGAATATCACGAAGACCATTCAATTCAACCCGAACATTAGAATCCTTTTCAATACCCCGCGATTTATCCAGAAATTGAGGTGTAATTTTTAATGTATGCTGATTTGTACTCATTTGAAATCCAGAAGATTTTAGTTTTTTAATAACGTTGTCAAAATCAATTTTAGTAATGGGTTTTTTATGAATGATATTTCTTTTATCCCTAGTTTTAGTTCCAAATCTGACTTCTAATTCGGGATCTCCGTCACTTGTGTTTGTTACATTTTCTAAATATTTATTGATAATATTATTAAATGATTGCTGTGAATTAAATTCAGGCATTGTATATATACTTCTGGACATATTATTTTATATTGATTCAATTTTTATATTAATCACTATAAAAATCGCATTATTTCTTGATACATTTTTTGCTTAGTCATATTTTCACATATAATATTTAATTTTTTACAAATTGATGCTAGGTCAGACACTTTATAACTAGAAACTGCTTTTAAAGGCTTGTCCAAATTTTCTAATTGCCAATAATGAATTCTATAATAATCTAAATTTTCCTTGGATACATTATCTTTTAATCCGTATTTATGATTAATCTTTTCAATGACATAAACAGGATTGTTTTCATCGGTTATCATTTCATAGAATTTTTTATTATCAATATAAAAAATATTAATGTTGTGTAAATGACATAGGGCTTTAATACAATGTAATGAAATTTTTGGCTTATTTGCCAATTCATCTTCTATGGCATTACGACTGACTTTAATTGGTTTAAATATTTCCTTTTTTTCTCTAAAATCTTCAATCCATTTAAATTTCATTTCCTTTTCCTTTGTAAAATAATTATGGGTTGTTTCATATTCATAAACGCTATTCAAAATAACATAGAATATCCAAAATAATTGATCCCGCTGTTTTGGATAAAAAATATTATTTACATTATTTATAATATTTTTCTTATCACTATTACTAATACTATTAATCGGCAATTTTTTAATAATATTGTATTCTGGTATTTTAGATATATTTCTAATAGAAAGCATATTATTTTCTAGATCTGTAAAAAAATTATCTTTCGCTTGAAGCATGCTGTTCATTTACATATATACTATTATTGTCTTTATTATCTTTATCATCATTAAAATATGTAGTCGATAATGCGCATTTTTTATCTTCAACAATATTTAATTGATCTTCTTGTGTCGAGACATATTCTAAATATTTTTTCATATCTTCAATGATGTTGGGTTGTATACTTGTTAGATTTACAAAAATACCATTATTGTTTTCATTTAATGTACTAGAAATATCTTTTTTCAATATTTTCAATATTTCAATTTGATGAAACTTTGTCAATCCTTCTATACTTTCTTTTAAACAATTTAACTCTGTCATTGTGTTAATAATTTAAATTGTGTTTAAGCATTTTCTATAATTAGTTTTGGTTTTTTCTTATATTTATCTGACTTTGGTTCAACTATTTCACCAATTACACTTACATGTGCGTCGTTAAGTTCATATCTTTGTCCAATAACCTTCACTGTTATATATTCATCCTCCTTTACAGTATTGAAGTATTTATTATTATAGTGGTGATCACGGCTGATATATACAACAACTGGTGATATTTCATCCTTAACCAGGGCTCTAATACCCGCTTGTGTGATATTTTGAACATTACATTTAATATGCATACCTTCTACAGGACAACAAACCATGCATTCAAATACAACTTCAAACATTACTAGATTTTCAACTAATATTCCACTAGAATACGAAACAATCTTAGTTGAGTTTGGTTTAATAAATCCTTCTATAGAACATTTTCCCTCAATTTCTTTTCTTATTTTTTTCTCTAGCGATTCCTTTAAATTTTTACCAACATTATTAAAATTCAAGTGGATCTTTCTGGTTAATAAATTAACCATATAAACGCCAATCTCCTTCTTTTTTCTCATATCTTTTTTGACAACCATTGGAGTTTCCATTACTAATAATATATAATAATAATATTTCTTTATTATTATTCAATTTTATTTAAAAAGATCTTTTTTCAATATTATTGATAATTGCCTCTTGTGGAGTTAAGAACCACTTTTTATCTGTATATATTATGTTATTATTTCGTAATATTAATTCTTGTAAAATACAAAATTCTACTTTATTTCTACCTTTGGTGTTTACAGGCGTATATTTAGTTTCTCCTAATATGCTATTTAATAATTTTAAAGAGTCAGCCTTACCAGACTGGTCACATCTCGCTCCCTTACTTCGTTTATCCTCCATATTTTTAACCTTAAATATATTATAGTCATTCTTAAATGAAGTGATAAATCCTACAATGGTATTATATCCTTGAGGGGTCGGTATAATTAATTGTTTCAATTCCGATTTTAAATCAATATAGTCTGATTGTTCTCCAGACGACCAATTATCCTTGCCTTTAACTAGAAGAACTGGCTTATTATCTTTTGGTATTATTATTCCTATTACGTCTTGATTTTGTAATAACTGTGTATCGTAATATTCTTTAAGTTTTCTGTCAATGTCGTCTAAATCAGTTGTATAATATAAATAGTTTAATACTTCTTCCGTTTTACCAAATGTCAAATACTCTAAAACGTGTTGTATAATTAAAGTATCATATCTTTCATTACTTATGTTATAATTGTTTTCTAAATATTTTGTATGATTAAGTAGAGCAGCATATGTATACCAATTATCTATACCCCTATCTACAATTTCGATCTCTTGTTTAGAATCTTTAATTAAGCCCTTAATATCATCCATTATTTTTGATCTACTTGGTTGTTTATCAATCGTCTCTTTTAATTGTGTTTTTAGCTTTATAGGTTCTTCTATATCTTTCAGTGGATAAACAACGTGCTCACGTTTATATTCAATAGGATTTCTTCTATCAAATATGCTTATATGTTCATTATCTAATTCTATTGGCTGAAATAAATAGTATTCAGCTATATTTACTAAATGACCTAATCTATCAAATCTGTCTGTTATAAATTCATTTTGATCTTCTATTAATATATCTAATGCTGCGTTGATTTGAACTAGTGGATAATTTTTAACTACATTTATTTCACTTATTAAGTTTTCCTTTTTATAGAAGAATTTTTTTTTATATAAATCTCTAATTCTTTGGAGAATTTTTTCAGTATTCATAAAAATAAAGGATTCATTGTAAGTATCTAATTTTATATCTTCGGGTTCTATAGATTTAAATGGTTTACATTTAAAATTACACGTTTCCATATAGTCGCATGATACAGTATTTGGTTTATCACCAATTGGAAAATCAATAACTTTGCCATTTGATAAATTTTGTTTTACTATTGTATTCATATTTTCTTCTGTAAAATTTGTTTGTTCAATGTTTAAAATACAGTCTACAGCAGATTCTTTTAATATTCTACTTACACGACCTATTTGAACAGCTTTAAATTCAGCCAATCTATAAATATATAAATCTGCTGCCTCGTAGTCGCTATTAGAAAATATGGTTCCATATAAGAATATTTCTACATTTCTCTCTATAAACGGCAACAACTTATGACTACACGTTCTCACAGCACGACCTATTATTTGTTCTATTAAACTTAAATTGTACCAAGGCTCTAGTATATGAACTTGTCTCAAATTTTTAAAATCAATTCCTTCTGTTCCTGTCATTGAAATAAGGACAATCTTTATCTTTTTTCCATACTTATTGTCTTCGTCTGTTAAATTTTTCAAATCATATACAGTGTCTGGTGATAATGCCTTTTCACCAGTAATCATAGTATAAGTAGCAGGACTAAATTCTTCTTTATTTTCCATTTGATCTTTTGTTAATAGTGTTTTGGAGTCTATCTGTTTATGTGGGGCATTTTTAAATAGATTAGAAGTTTTTGTTCCAAAACGTGTAAAGCCCATTTCTTCTAATGCTAAAGCCATGGGAATTAATCCACCGTCTATAAATTGGCTATAAATCAAGACAATACCATTTGAATTCAATATTTGATCTGTAATACCCTTTATTTTTGAACTATATTGACCAATATTTTCTGATGCAAAAATATTTCCGTACGATGATGGTCTATACTCAAAGTTTTTTCTTGTGGGAGGATTAGTTGTTTCAGTGAACTTCATTGTTTTTCTTAAACCTTCAGATCCTAATAATATTTTACTGTCTATATCTTTCCCTTCATCAAACAATTTATTAGGATACACCATATTAAGTGCCTGAAGTGGTTTTTGTAATAATGTATATCCAAATGCCTCCATATTTTCAAAACTAGGTAGACCAGCCTTTGTTTTACCTGCTTTTTCACTTATTTTATTTATAATATATTCATATGCCAATTGTTGGTATGAACCTGCTATATTTACATAGACATCTAAATGTTCTAGTGGTTGAATAATAGACTTACCATTTAATTGATTTCTTGGATAAGGTAATTCCTTAAACGTATTTTGTTTTGAAAATAGCGATGGAAATATTCTATATGGAAATGTATATGGATTTTCACCACGTACAAATGATACATATCCTGTTGCTTTACGTCTAATTATTTCTTCACCTATATTTTTTCCATCTGGTCCTATTAATAAATTTCCATTTTTATCAAACACATCCTTTAATTCAATTGTAGAACGTCTATCATTCATATTCATCACATTCAATAACCAAATTATTTCCTTGTAACTATTATACATTGGTGTAGCAGAGAGAAACAGTAACCTTAAATTATCTACATATTTGACAAGCTTTAATAATTCTTGAGCAACCCGTTTATCTTGCTTTTCATCACCTATACGAATATTATGAACCTCATCTATTATTATCAATCTGTTATTAAAATGTTTCTTTAATTTTTTTATCATCTCCTTTTTTTCTAGTTTAGTACCATCTTCAGCTGACGATTTTTTTGTAATATAGTTTGCAAATTCTGTATATCCTACAAATAGGTATGCGTTATTAATTATCATATTTATTTGACGAATCACCTTTTCTTTACTTAAACCTTTCATACTCATTGGATTAATTTCCTTTAAATATTTATTTCCGGTACAAGCTGTTAAATTCCATAACCCATCTATCAATTTCAATTTTCTATCGTCAAATAGTTGTAGTTTGAAATTATCTTGAACATTTGGAGAGGCAACAACAAGTATTCTTTGTGTAATACCTAATTGCTTTAAATATGTTCTCATTTCTTCTGATACACTAATCGCACTACATGTTTTACCAGTCCCTAAACCATGATATAATAATAAACTGTTATATGGTGTCTGGAAGCTTAAAAAATTTCTTATGAATAATTGATGAGGGACTAATTCAAAATCAGCATCGCACAATTTTGTTGCTTGCTCTTCAATCTCATATAATGTTCCATCGTATTTATTGTCATTGAATTCTTTCTTTAGAGCAATTTTTATATTAAATTTAGGATCATCTAATGACGGGTATAATGTATTTTGTTTATCTTCATTATCTGAAATTATTTGTCTATCTAATAATTCCTTTTTATTTAAAAACGTATTGTAATCTGAATCATCTAATAATATATCCACGTTTTCAAAATTTTTATTAAATACAGATTCAATATTATCTTCAGTTAAATCTGGAATGTTCTTTGTTATTTTTAACTTTACAGACTTCTTCTTTTTTGGCTTTTCCATAATACTTATATATTATGAATATAATCTATATTGTTGTAAAACTTTATTTACTTTATTTAAAATACTGATCTTTTCTAAATTATATGGTCTTATTTTTTTAATACACTCTTTCATTGACATCCATTTTACATCACTTACTTCTGTTTCTTGATATTGATATGTTGTTGTTATACTAGAATCAATATAACCTACAAAATATCGATGCTTGTATGATTTCATATTCGAACCGGTAAATATTTCTTCATATGGTATAATATTTTGTAATAGTTTCACATTAGATCGCAAATATCCAGTTTCTTCTTCAAATTCTCTTAAAGCACAATTTAAATCTTTTTCTTGATAATTTCTGCGCCCTTTAGGAAATCCCCACTCAGTTTCTTCCCACTGTGAAGTACTTTCATTTATAATTTTGTCTAAATTATATGAATCTTTATTTTCAATACCTTCTTTTAATAAATTGAACTTTTCCTTTGATATTTTCTCTTCGCCTCTATATTGAATACCAATTTGTTCCCCCCATAAATATGTCCATAACTCGTCAAATGATAAAACTTTGATTTTATCTTTTTCTTCATTTGACATCTCATTAAAAATATTCACTAAATAAGTATAATTATGTAGCGGGTATTTTCCTCTCATAAATTCAACGAACCCTAAACTATGTTTTCGTCTTATTAGTAAATATTGAAGGTTATTTTCATACATTCTAAAGACAATAATACCAATACTTGTTATTGGGTGCTTACAATTGTGAAATGCATGCCCTGTTTTTCCACAATTATTACAAAAACTAAATGATTTGTTATTATTATTGTTATTATTATTATTATTATTATTATTATTATTGTTATTATTGTTATTAATCATTGTCTCGTTATATGTTTATTTAAAATTCTTTTTATATTGTTTAATTTTAATGACAGAAAAATCCTTTGATCCAATTGTATGGGGTCCACATTACTGGTTTTTTTTAATGACACTAGCAATATCATATCCACTAAAAGCAAATGAAACAACACAGAAAAAATATTATGATTTTATTACAAATCTGCCATTATTTATACCACATCCAAATATAGGAAATAATTTTAGTAAATTATTAGACAAATATCCAGTTTCACCGTATTTAGAAGGAAAAGATTCGTTTTTAAAATGGATTCATTTTATTCATAATAAGATTAATGTGGAAATTGGCAAGGATGAGCAAACTTTAACAGAATCATTAGATATATATTATGAACTATACAAACCAAAGGAACTCATATTACGAGAGCAAATAAAATACAGAAAGAAATTATTATTTGTTACAATTATTATTGTATTAGTTGGTGGAGGATATTACTTGTATAAAAAATAATTCTCATTACAGTATAAATGAAACAAAAGATTAAACCAAATAAGTTAATTAAAAAAAATAGGACAAAAAAACGTGGTAGAAGTAGAAATGGTGGGGAGGCTTTGGCATCAGGTGGGTTTGGATGCATATTTAAACCTGCCTTAAAGTGTAAAAATAAGAAGGACCGGACAAGTGGTGTTAGTAAAATGTCTATTGAACAACATGGTAAACAAGAAATGGAAGAGATCGTCAAGATAAGAGAGAAATTAACAAAAATTAAAAATTATGGTAAGCATTATTTATTGGATGTTGAATTATGTAAACCGGATAAATTAACAAAGGATGATATGATTAATTTCGATGAAAAATGTTTTGCTCTTACAAAATACAATATTAATGAAAAAAATGTAAATAATAAATTAGCAGGACTAACCGTATTAAATATGCCCAATGCTGGTGTAGATTTAAAAGATTGGTTGGTCGTTGATGGCAAAATTACTAGAGAGAAAATGTTTTTATTAAATGATATGGTTATTAAATTATTAAAAAATGCGGTTCGACCTATGAACGAGTCTGGTGTTATTCACAATGATTTAAAGGATAGAAATATTATGGTTGATAAAACGGGTGATGCTAGAATCATTGATTGGGGATTAGCAGGAGTTGTAAAAAATGGAATGGTCCCAAAAGAAATTATTAACAGACCTTTACAATTTAATACGCCATTTTCATCTATGATTATATCCGAAGAGTTTAAATTAAACTATGATATATTTTTACAACGAGTAAGGGATGGTAATATTCTGTTTAATAAAATGAATGTTCGTAATTATATAGTCAATGAATATTTGATTAAATTAGCCAGATATTATGGTTATTATGATGACAATGTAATTTTATTTAATATGATTTTCTCTCCAGGTATAAGCGACGAAACCTTTTTGTCGGAAGTCAAAAGAGAAAATCTTATCGAATATGGTTACTATCTATACTATCTATCTGATTATATTACCGACATATTAATGAAATTCACCACTCCAGATATGAAGTTTGATTTAGATGAATACTTTATGAAAGCATATTTATTTAATAGTGATGTATTCGGGTTGATGACTGTTTATTACAACTTTTTTGAAACAAAATTAGAAAATATTGAATTAGATGATGAACTCAAAAAAATATATCTTAATCGCATTAGATCTTTGCTAATTGAAAACATTTATAGTAATGGCGGAGAGAAAATAGATATTAAAAAAATGACAAATGATATTGAAGAATTATCCAAATTATTAAACTATGATAATAAACTTTCACTAAAAAAACTTAAAATGTCACCTACATCGGTTACTCAAACAAATAGTTTTTCTAAATCTAAATCTAAATCTAAATCCAAATCCAAATCCAAATCTAAATCTAAATCTAAATCTAAATCCAAATCCAAATCCAAATCCAAAAGAAAAACCAAGAAATCGATGGAAGCTGACGTCACTAAGATTATTACACAAATAACCAAAATATAATGTTTATAAAAAAAACTTTATTAATATTATATGAAGCTAGAAGTTTTAATTTTAGCAATAACCGGATTTTTTATAGCAAATACATATCATGATGGAAATTATATTAAATTATTGCAATCATGGCAAAAATATTTTAAAATGGCTGGCTTTGCATTTGCCGGATTAAGTATATATTTGTTTATAAAGAAAAATCCAGGAGAATCTCAATCACTTATCCAACAAGCAACAAATATTATTAAATATATGCCTACTGCCAAATCATCATTAGATGTTTTTACACCATTTACTGATTTTACAAACCAAACACCATTCATGACATCTAATGAACAACATCAAGTAAATAGAGTTATGGAGTCTGGTAAAACTGGCACGAAAAGATGTGTAAGTGAAACAAAAAAGAAATTCGTTGCAGCGCAACAAAGTTGGAAATGTGGACATTGTAAAATACAATTACCAGGATGGTTTGAAGTAGATCATAAAATAAGATTAGAACACGGTGGATCTAACCATGTAGACAATTTAGTAGCTTTATGTAGAGATTGTCATGGAAAAAAAACAGCGATGGAAAATCTTTAATTTATTTCTAACGATTTATTAAATGAATACTAATAAAAAAATACCAACACCAATTGATAAAACTAACTCTACTGAAAAAAAGGCACTACCAGTTTACGATGCATCCGGGAAAAACATTTATTCAAAATTCATCAATACACTATTATACATTTACCAAATTTCTAGTTTTTATGTATTACTTTATAAGTCAGAATTTATATTTTTACTAACATTATTAATTTATTTTATCATAGCGAGCACTGTATTTACTACAAATCCATATGAACTTATCAATAATAGTAATTCTGGGCTAAGCATTTTTATTTCCATGTTGGGTGCATTTTTACTCATAATGGGTTATGTGTTTTATCAAAAACGGAAGCAGTTATTTGAAAATGAGTCTGACGTTAATACACTTAGTTATTTTGGAAAAATACTCACATCGTTCGTGTCTTTATTTATTATCATAGCAGTAGTTTATTTTATCTTTAACTTATCATCCGAATTCTCTAATTTTAGCACAATTTTTATGTACAGTATTAATTTACTCATATTTTTTGGATTAGTTGCAATGGCTATGAAATTTTTTAGTGTTTCTGGTGGAGAACCGATGGAAACTAAACCATCATGGTTTGGTTTAATAACAAAAGTTCTAACATATTTCCCGTGTCTAATCCTTAATTTTGTAGACTATCTTAAATTTCAATACCAAATTACATCAAAGCCTATAATTATTATTTTTATTATTGAAATATTACTAATTGTATTTTATTTTCTGTTTAAATGGCTTATGGATAAGGTAATGGTTCATAACGCATCACAACTTATTAAAGATCCCGTTAATTTGACTAATGAAAAAAATCTAGGAACATTTCAAAAACTCAATTTTAAAGACGATAAATTCCAATATAAATATGCGGTCTCATCATGGGTTTATTTAGACTCTTTTCCACCCGAAACAAACCCCAACTACGATGAATACACTTCTTTATTAAATATTGGTAATAAACCTAATATACTATTCAATGTTTTAAAAAATAAACTCAAAATTATAACAGAAACTGAAGGGCATAAACAAAAAATACTTCTTGAATCTAAAGAGTTTAAAATGCAGAGATGGAATCATATTGTTATTAATTATGATGGACAAAGTATGGATATATTTATTAATAATGAATTAGTATCCACAAATCCAGGTATTATTCCATATAATGATAATACACAAATAATATCTGGATCAAATAACGGCTTACATGGTGGTATATGTAATGTTTTATATTATAATGACAGCATAACTAGTGGGAAGGTTAATTGGTTATATAATTCTGTTAAATCATTAAATCCACCAGTAATTTAGAAAACTTCTAACAATATAATATATTAAAGATGGTAAACGTTAAAAGTATTATAATTGGTGTTGTTGTAGTATTACTCGCTATTATTATTATTAGATGGTTAATGGGAGACTCCAGTAAAATAGATGGTCTTAAAGACGCAAAAAAGGTCACAAAAATTAATGCTGAAGATTTAGAACAATCTAACGCTTCTAACTTTGCTTATTCTACTTGGTTATATGTCGATGACTGGAGCTATAGATATGGCGAACCCAAGATTGTTTTAGGAAGATTAGATTCTGACTTAAATCCTTCCCCTTCTATTGTTTTAGGAGCAATTGAAAACAATATTAAGATAGAAACAACTGTTTACTCTAGTGCTCAATCAGACAAGTCTTCTACACATACTTGTAGTGTAGCAAATATTCCTATTCAAAAATGGGTCAATGTAATTGTCAGTCTGTACGGAAGAACTTTAGATGTTTATATCGATGGTAAATTAGTTCGTACATGCGTATTACCAGGTGTAGCTAAAATTGCGAATAACGCACCTGTTTACGTAACACCTCTAGGAGGATTCTCTGGATATACTGCAAATATCCGTTATTATGGTGATGCTCTTAACCCCCAACAAGCATACAATATCTATAGAGAAGGCTATGGTGGTACGGGATTTGGTGGTTCCTTCCCATATAGTGTCAAAGTAGAGTTCTTAAAAGATGGATCCGAACAAGGAAGTATTGAAATATAAACTCATATCTAAATTTCTTACGTATAATATATAGATATGTCAGAATTCGGAACAATTTCCTCTGGTGCTGGATCATTTGATAGTTTTAAAAATAATAAAGCAGTTTCTGGAACTAAAGAATTTTTAGAATCGAATAGTTTAGTAGCTAAAGTTGCTTTTTTATTATTAATTTTAGTCGTTTTTGTAATTGGTATTCGAATGGCTACTTCACTTTTATCATGGGTATTCTCTTATAACAAGTCGCCCTATTTATTTAAGGGTATGGTTGATGCCAAGACTATGCAAATAATTCCCCAAGACCCTGCTGATAGTAATGCTGTTACTATTATGAGATCTGATAATGAACAAAACGGGGTTGAATTTACATACTCTGTATGGATGTTCATTGATGATTTAGTATATCAACAAGGCCAATACAAACATGTATTCCACAAAGGCAATGATAATATTAATTATACGAATGAACCCATCGGTATGAATGAACCTAATAATGCCCCTGGATTATATATTGCCCCTAATACAAATGCTTTAGTAGTAGTTATGAACACTTTCAATAATATTAATGAAAGAGTTACTATTGATAATATTCCTATTAATAAATGGGTTTGTGTCCAAATTAGAGTTGAAAATCATCAATTAGATACATATATTAACGGCAAACTTGCTAAACGCTTAATTATGAAGGGAGTCCCCAAGCAAAATTACGGTGATGTACACGTTGCTATGAATGGTGGATTTTCTGGATATATGTCCGACTTGAGATATTTCAACTCTGGTTTAGGAACTGCTCAAATTCAAAGAATAGTTGATGCTGGTCCCAATCTTGAAATGACTGGAAACAACTTAATGGACAGTGTTCCCAAATACTTATCGTTAAGATGGTTCTTTATGGGTAATAGAGATGGATATAACCCTTAAATATAAATTAAATATAATAACAATAATATCAATTATTATTATATGCCAGCTAGTGATTATTTTACTGCAACAAGTTATTCAGATTATAATGAAACACCCAATTATATTTCATTTCGATTATTAGGAACAGCTGGTAGTAGTATTACTTTTAAAGATAATTATAATACCTATTTTACTGTCATTGGTGGTGGCGGAGGTGGTGGTGGTGGTGGACATAATACGGGAGAGACACCATTTACTTCAGCATATCCATCAGGTGGTGGCGGCGGTGCTGGAGCATTTGGACAGATTAGTTATCATGTTTCACCAGATATTTCGTATTCATACGAAATTGGTGATGGTGGGCTTGGTGCCGCAGGTAATAATAAAGGAGCTCTTGGTGGAGATAGTAGTGTTACGTTTTCTGCAGGGGAATATATTGATGCTAGTGGTGGGAGTGGTGGAGCAGGATATTATAACAGTAATGTGGGGGGTGCGGCCGGTAATTTAACTGTATCTGGAGTAACTCCCATAATTAGTAGTTCTGGTGGAGCAGGTGGGTATGGAGTGGTTGAGAGTAATATTGGTACTGACCCAAGTGGTAATGGATTAGCTGGTTTTGATTCGGTCCCAAGTTCCATTGAAAACTACCCTAATAATTTTATATTTGTTGGGGGAGGTGGTGGCGGAGCAGATGCACGCGATACGTTTCCACCTCCACCCAATCCTTACAAGGGTGGAGGAGGAGGTAATGGTGTAGGAGGAGTATTGGGAGCAGGTATCGACTCATCTGGTAATGGAATAGACGGCATTGCGTATGGTGGAGGTGGTGGTGGAGGAGGACAACCGGGAACAGGGTCTTATATTGAACCGGATTTTCCTCCGTATCCTGTTACTTTTGGTGGAAATGGTAAAGAAGGTGCTATTTTTGTATATATAGAAATAATAAACAATGGATGTGAATGGAATCCGGCACTTGCTGCCGAAACAGTAGAATGGACGAGGGCACATACGGACTGTGTAGATTTAACCGGGACAACTATGACTAGAGATGATTTAAGTGAAAAGCGCAAAGCAACTATTTTCCAATATAAAAATAATAGTGCTGGATTTTCAAAAAAACAGAATTATTCAAGATTAGCTAGAGGTATTGGAAGACAAAGAGGTCAATCGTTTGCTACTCAAAGTGATACTTATACAAATTCAAATACTAAGACATTACCTTTAAATAATACGGTTCTAGAATGTACTGGTTCAAGTATAAACTGGGCACTTACTAATCAAAATGATACACCTGGACCGGTTCGTCGTATTACAAATAATCCATCAGTTCCTTTAACCAATTATATAGTTAGACGAACATATTTGGCAGGTAATAATAAATGGCCGCAGTTCGGGTGGAGACCTGGTATGAATGGATTTCCTGTTGGCAAAATGGGAAAAAAATAATAAACAAAAAAGGGAGTTTATTTTTATTTTTTGTTATTTATCGTGTGTTATTTACATTATATTACATTCTAATTGGGTAAACGATACTTTCGCCGTAAATATCGTGAGCAGCATTAATGAGTTGAGGCAATGTTTCTTCGCATAATGGATCAGATTCCGATATATTCAAGTTGGCTATACGAGAGTGGATAAGTATGTCCATCTTTCCTAAAATATAAACGGAACCTGAAAATGTAGTGACCGTGTTGCCATCAAATGATGTAATAACACTTGTCCGGATTACATCACCCTTCGTAGTTTCGAAATGAATCCGCATATTCAAATCAACAAACCAACCATTTACTATAGTTGGTGCAGGTGGTTCTGACATGGTATAATTATAATACCACTTATTGTTATTTTTAGGCAAAATCCGTCCTCGTGGTTTGAATACAATAGGTTTTGCTTTCAATTTAATGGAACATAGCTCCTCTACTTTATTTGATTCTCTCTCAATAAGTTGAGAACTTTCCAGGTAAACTATGTGCGCACAACGAACGACTTCGTTGAATGTAACTCTTCTTATTTTTTGAATAGACATCGCTTATTTTCGATTGATTGTTAATTGGATGGTAATACTAAATATGAGGAAAAAACTTCAATTTTTTTAACTTCTAGTTTTTTAGAACTATATAGTATAGTAATGGTGTCCCGAAACACTAGGAAATCTAGGAAATCTAGGAACTCTAGGAACTCTAGGAAATCTAGGAAATCTAAAAAAAGAGGTGGTGGAACTGGATTTAGTAAATCCAATCCACCCGAAATAATAAAAGAAAAATCAATATCCCTCTCTAAACCAAAAAAAGTATCATTCACAGAACAAATTATTTCTGACGAATATTCTGATGACTCACGATTATCAGACGAGTTTTATAGACCAGATAAAGAACAAATATCTAAAAATAAGAAGAAGAGAATTGTTAAAACTCCATTAGAAAAAAGAATAATAAAAACCGCAAAAAATACTGCTAAACAGAGATATAATAATAGACAAGCTACAATAGATAAGGAGGTCCAATTTAATAAATATATTGAACAACTTAGATTGGAGAAGTTACAACGTAAAGGAATGTAGGATAGGAAAAAAATAATTCAATTATTTAATGAATTATGTTTTCATTTATGCGATTATTCTCTCAATGAAGGATTAACACAAATTTCTTGAGAAGGGAATATGTCACCAGACATACAAGTATCATTCTCTGATACACTAATACAACTACGGAATCCTCTATCTTCGCCGATGTAACAGTACCCTGATTTTCCAGCACCGTTTCTTTGGGTAGAACTCATAGCATCATCAGGTAAAGGTTCAGTATTTTCTTCAGCATTAGCTAATGCAGATGTTAGAGATGCTGATATAGATGATTTGGAAGATTGTTGTTGTTGAGAAGAGTTTCCTGATTGTTCCAAATCGAGTTGTCCTTGAATGACGTCCACACCACTTTCAACAGTTCCTGCGGCAACATCAATACCTAATTTAGCACCTTTAGCAGCAATATTAGTAACGTCTTTTGTTGTTTCAGTAACAGCGTAACCTAAACTTTCTAAAATATCTTTAAAAAAAGGAGCTGCTATTTCTTTTAGCTTTTGGAGAAAATCACCTAAATAAGAAAAAATGTTTACACCGAAAAATAGAAGTATAATAATGACTAGACCTATTTTTATATAATTTGTTTTTCCATCGTTCATAAAAAACCCGTTTTTAGAAGAAGAAATAGATTCGGACGATGGAGAAGATGAAGCAGAAGACGAACCAAAAAATGAACTAGAAGTATCTTTAGATATAGGTGTAGAATTGATATCGTTTGTAATACCTGATGGGATTTTACTAGTACTATTCATTATATAAAAATGTTATATATAAATATTATTTTAATAATACGATAAAATAAAATAATCCGTAATATAAAATGGATTATATTATTCCTGCGTTTTCTATGCTTGCATTAGATAGTATATATTTAACAAATATAGGTGGTCCTATGTTTGATAAAATGGTAAAGAAGATACAAACTGATGATATGAAAATGAATGTATACGGTGCAATCGGTGCGTATATATTGATGATATTAGCGATATACAAGTTTATAATCATGGATAGAAAATCACCAAATGATGCATTTATATTGGGTTTATGTATTTATGGTGTGTTTGATTTTACAAATTATGCTATATTTAAAAATTATAACATGTTCATAGGAGCATTGGATATGTTATGGGGTGGAATACTGTATTATGTAGTTACTTGGTTCACCTATAAAATATTAGGTATAAAATATTAGATGGACGAACAAAAAGAACAATTGTTTAATTATTTCCTAATTACAGTATTCATAGAATTCATTGCTTCTAATTTTTCAAATGTTTTCTCTTTGTTCGATTTTTCAACACCTGTGAATAAATAATCAGTTGCTGGTGACACTTCGTTCTTTTTAATTTCCTTGTAGATGAGGTCTATTTTTTTTGTGACATTATCTACCATTGGTATATCTTCGATAATATTTACGTTTTTATTAAACGTGTCAGTAATTATTGAAATGGCAAAATATATTAAATACTTGCGTTTCTTTTTAGATCCAGCGGTATATCGTATAGAGAATAATTCAAAAATACTTTTGAGAATTTTTTTGGTAATTTCACATTTATTGGTAGAATTTGTAAAGAACAAAGCATCCCATATAATCCAAATGGGTTCTTTTTGAAATTTTTCATCAGCACTAACAAACGTTCTTCGCTCACATACACACAATTCTTTCTTTTTTTTGCACAAATTTTCAAATTCAACAATCCATTCAAACCAATAACAAGCCTCTAATGAATTACGTGATTCATTAGATATATGATACATGAATTCGTTAATTGCAATAAACAATTCTTTAGGATCATCTTTTTTAAAAATGCTAGTGGCATATGTCACATTAGGAGCTTTAAGTCTTGAAGACATGGAAGTCATATCAAATTCTTCTTGTTTTTTGATTGTAATACTTTCTATGGAATGCTTTTTTTTTGATTGACATAAAACGGTAATAATTTCGCCAAAAAGCTTTCTAACTTTAGAATTATTTCGCATATTAATTTCAAAACCAGTATAACCATTTTGAACAACTTCTTTAAAATTATTAAAACGCAATTCTAAGTAAATTGGTAGTTTAGGATTACCTAAATGTATATGTTTTCCTAGAAAAAAGAGTATAATATCCCATAACTCAATAAATAAGCCGCAACATATGAATTCAGCACTCCAGTTTAAAGCGGCTTCTATTTTTCCATTTTTTAGACTATTTAGTAGTTCTTTTTTAGCGTCGGTTCTTTTAAACTTTGAGAATGTAATTCCTTTAAATTGTATATCATTTCTCATATCATTAATTTCCACATCATTCATATAAATTTTCATATAAAAAAAATAACACAATTATACATATACACTATGAATTTAAGTAAAATCTATAATAGAGTTGAGAGAAGCTTAAAAAAAATGCCTGTATGGTTTCATTTGTTAGTTCTTTTAGCTATAATATTTATTTTAGTAAATATTTATAAGGAAATTCAACCAAAGCGAGAAGGATTTATAAATCAACGTGAAAAATTTGTTGTTAAAAAAGGTATTAATTTATACGATGACTTTTATGTGAATATTTATGATGAACTATTTTTTAGAGAAGTCGCAAATCAATATGAAGTAGGAAGTATAATGAATATAACAAAGCCTACAACAGAAAGTAATATATTAGTAATTGGAAGTGGAACTGGTCACGTAGCAAATGAGTTTCACAAAGATCAAATAAAGGTTACTGGTATTGATGAATCGACATCTATGGTAAAATATGCTAAAGAAGAGTATCCATCTATTCCATTCAAAGTAGCGAATCCATTAGAAGCAATGACATTTAGTCAATCACAATTTACGCACATATTATGTTTGAATTTAAATTTTTATCAATATAAAAATAAAAATGCTATTCTTCAAAATATTTACAATTGGTTGCGTCCTGGGGGGTTTTTTGTAGTACAACTTGTAGATAAAAATAAGTTTGACCCTGTAGTTCCCGCTGCAAAACCATTTATTATGGTCAATCCTCAAAGTTTTACTGATAAGAGAATAACAAAATCAACTGTTGTATTTAATAATTTCGATTATAAATCGGATTTTCAAACATTTCCAAATGATTTTGTTCAATTTAGAGAAATATTTAAAGATACTAGTGTTGGGTCTGGAAAAGTAAGAGAAAATATTCATAAAATGTGGATTCCTCCCAAACAAAAGATTATTTCTGAATGTAAGGAGGTTGGGTTTATTGCTTACGCAGAAGTTGATTTATTAATGGCACAAATGGAATATCAATACTTATATGTATTCCAAAAACCTGAATAAATGTATAAATGTATAAATATACGTTTGGAGTAAAAGTAAATATCTTATTTAATTTAATTAAGTTATTTGCTATAGATTATTAGTTTGGTGTTTTCATGAATTTGGAAATACATTCCCAAAGTTTGGCAGACTCTTGAATATTAAAAGCACCTCTTTTTTGAGCGATATGTGCGAATTGAACAAGTACATTTAATGCAGTAATTTCATCTGTGATGGGAATAGTTGTAATACTAGGGGCTTGTTCTTTAGTTTGGTCGTCGGATTGAGATTTTTCTTGGGTTTGCATTGAAATATTTTCCATAGGTTATGATATTATTATACAAATAATATCGTACGCTTTAACGAATTATCTTACATATTTTCCAACTCGGGCAAATGAATCAACTATAAATATAATGAATATTCCTAAAAAGGAGTATAATATTAATTCTTCGGTTACATGTCCGGTACTTTCATCTTGTTGTTCTTCTAATAAGTATATGATTTGATTCATTTTTGTTAATAAGTCATCTTTATTAACCCCGGTTGGTGTTGAATCGTCTGAACCTTGATTAAAATATGGCACGTACTGTTGGTAATATTGTTTAGCATATTCGCTTGGTAATTGAGTAAAATTTTCTTGAATTGATTGTTTTGACTGCTGATGTGGAGGCAACATTTGTTGAGACTCCATTATTTCATCCATATTAGTTCCATTATTTTCCATTCTTTCTCCAGCAGCAGATTGAGGATTTCCCAATGGTTGATAGTCGCTTAAATCATTATCTTCTTCTTCATCGTCGTGAATTTTTTTCATCATAGCTTCAACTTTAGGATTTGATTTAAATCCTTCCCTCCTTTTAAGAGTCTTATTTCTAGTAGTTTCTCTTTTTTTTTGAATAGGATTATTATTTTCATTATTATTGAATTCAGATGCATACATCGCTAAAGACATAGTTACTTATAAAAAATACAGATTAAATTTTAAATAACCTTCGTGAAATTATATTATTTATTAATTTATATAGGAATGTTCTTAAATTTTAAAACCCTTTTAGGCAAACTACCTATTCTAGTAATTATAATTATTGCTTCTCATTACCATGTTTTAGCTGGAGTATTAGCACTGTTATTGATAATCACCTTAACAAGTACAGTAACTGAAGGTATGGAAAACAATGAAACAGACTCTGATGAACCTGATGAGGAATCAGATCCTGATTCTCAAGCTGATTCTGATTCTGATTTAAAACCTTCTAAAGATTCTGCTAAAGAAATGTTCAAGCAAAAATTTTGTGTAGATGGTAAATTAATGAAAGATGATAAAGAAGTAACACCACAACAAATAAAGGATGCCTTTCCAGACATTAATTTTTCAGGTGAATCATGTAATCCTTGTGATGATGAATGCGATTTTGAAATTATTTCGTCTAAAGAAAAAATAACAGTTGAAGAGAATTTAAGAGCTGTAGATTCTAATAGTCAACCGGTAGATAGATCTAAGGCTATTACTAAATCAGAATAAATATAATAATAATAATAATAATAAAATGATATTTTATATGAATAAAATATTATTAACTGGAATAGTTGTTATTATATTTATAATAATGGTTACACCACATAATCAGGAAGGATTCAATACTTATTTTAGACAAACTATTAGACCACACGTTAGAAGTATTAAAGATATACGTGAATTAGTAACATACCATTTTAATACAAAGTTTACTGAACTTGGAAAAATATTTGGATTTAGATAAACTAAATAAGTAGATAAATATGTAATTAGTATTTTCTGTTACTAATATATATAATTATGGATGTATTTAATGTAATAGGTATTTTAAATAGCAGTAAATATTTTACTGGTGTAGTTATGATAATGTTAAATATAGGCTCACGATTTGTTGAAATAAAATTAAGTGATTCTATGGAGCAATATATTAAATATAATATTGCTCGCGAAGTATTAATTTTTTCAATGGCATGGATGAGTACAAGAGATATTATTGTTGCTCTAATATTGACAGCAGTATTTGTAATATTATCCGATTTTCTATTAAATGCTAAAAGTAATTTATGTATTTTACCAAATAAACAGCAATATTTAAAGTTGGATACTAATAATGATGGTATAATAAATGATATTGAAATAAATAAAGCTATAAGTCTCTTAGAAAAAGCTAAAAAACAAAAGGAGAAGGAACGAAATCAAACTCTTATGAATTATTATCAAAATCTAACATAAATATATACTAATAATATAAGATGAATACTAAAGAGACAATTATTAGCGACAATATTTTAAAAATAACATTTACAGCCTCTACTGTAGATGGTTCCATTATTAAAAATGAAAATTATAAACCATTCATGTCTAATCCGTCCATTTATAAAGATTTCCCAAATATATTATTTATACCTTCTATAAAAATCACCAGAGGGCTATTTGATAGCAATTTAGGTGAAGATGATATTAAAAAGATTTTTCTATCCCCAACCCAACTAGATAATTTTATATCGCGACTCCGAGAGAAAAACTTATATAAACCAATTACTATTGCTAATGCTAAAGAAAAAGGAATTATTTATAATAATATTAAGTTTATCCTAGAATTGTTTTTCAAAAAAGGAAATTCGCTTACGCTTAATTCTACACCATATGTTATTAATAGTTATAAATGGGATAATAAATATGTCTTAAAAACTATTTCCGGAAAAAAAGCACCTCAAGCAGAAATATTTATTGAAATATATCTACATAAGGGTAGTGAATTATCATTTACAGAATCAACTAGACTATCATGTGTGCAAAAAAAGGCAGCCATTGTTGAAGAATATAATAAGTTGGTTGGATTAAACAAAAACTCTGGTAAAACCGCACCTATTTCTACATTTCCTGTTGATAAAACACCACCAATAGTAAAAAATAAATCTAGATCTAGAGCAAGAGCAAGAGCAATACCAACAACAATACCAACAGCAATACCAACAACAATACCAACAGCAATACCAACAACAATACCAATTAATTCTGTTGGTGGTAAAACTCGCAGAAAAAAAGGTAATAAAAAACAAAATAAAAGTAAACGGGCGAAAAGTAAAAAATATTTTTAGCAATAGCAATAGCAATAGTAAATAAAAATCCACATAGTTAGTAAAGCAAATTATATAATATTTTATCAAATTATTATATAACTCATATTCATGTTCATGCTTATTAAAATAGACTCTATATACGATTTAATATCATTGATTTCATTATTTGCAAATTTATATTTTATGTTTAGTATGGATATAGTACTAATAATTGGGTGTATGTTTTGTATATTACTTCATAATATTTTTAAAGAAATCACTTATGGTTGGTTTCCTCCTATTTTTAAACGTCCAAATGGTGCTACAGATTGTAATTTATTTAATACAGGTGGATTAGTAGATCATAAATCAGGGTTTCCATCAGGACACGTAACAGCTATATCATTTTTAATGTCTTCTTTATTGTTAAGACATGATGACTTAGATTTCAAAAATATTATACAATATAACATTCCTGTTCTGTTAGTAGCATATGCTAGGATTATGAAAGGTTGTCATAATCTAATACAAGTAGCTGCTGGGTATTTATTAGGTTATAGTGTAGCTTACATGTTACATATTTATAAAAGGGAGGTTACTATTACAATCGATGAAATTAAAACCTATATTTCAGATAAAATATCTCAATATATTAGATGAGTGTAAATGTTCCCCCAACCGATTCAATCGGATATAATTACGCAATTGCTAGAGCACTATTTGAATCAAGAAAAAATAAAAAGGTGATTGAAGACGAAATTCTAAAAATTATTTATTTACAAATAGATTTGATTTTAGCATATAATAACCACCCAGAATCAGCAATGAATAAGTTAAAATTTATCAAAAATGTGTTTTTTAAAGATTATATAAATGAGCAAGGACAACTTGGTATACCAATGATATTCATTCAAGGAACAGGATACACACATATTAAAACACTAAATGAATTAACTGATATTTTTATTCCAAGTCTAAACATTAGAGAAAAAATGTCAATGTTAAAAAATTTTCAATCTAAAGAAAATGATTGTTTCATGTTTTCTATTTTAATTGAATTGAGTGAATCTATTTCACAAGGTAAATATGATGTATTTGAAAAAAAATATCCCATGTTAAATGTAGATAATATAGCAAAATCAGTAAAACTTGTTGAAAATATTCTAGGATTTAATATAAAAGAAACGAATAAGTGTTACAGAGATATTCAAGGTTCTCAGCCTGTCAGATGTATTCCTGGTAAAACAGAACAATTATATAAACTTATTCAAAGTGAATATCTAACTAATCCAACACCATCACCTATTACACTTTGCTGGTTATGGCATCCATTGGTTTACGGTATTCCGTATCAAGATGTTATTAAATTACCATCAGATAATTATGTAAATCGACTGGCATCTAGTTTCGTTAAAAATACAACCGATATGGCTACTAATTGTATGACGAATACATATTCAAAATATCCACTTTTTCCAGAACTATCACAAAGGGAACAACGCTTTATAAAAAGTAAAGGTAAAGAATTAGTTAAAAATAATGATGGGTTATATACCAATCCACCATGGACACCTCCATATTGTTATATGAAGGAAAAGAGTCCAACTAGTTTTTATGTTAATATGCTTAAGCGATATAATAAATATGTTGTAAGCAATTTATCAGGACATGTAATGATGTTTACGATAATGGCAAAATTATTCAATGGAATTAATTTAAAATTATTAGTGTTGGCGAATATAATATATATGGTTCCTTATAATCATTCTATACACGAAATTTTTCAAGCAGCAGAAATGATGGGTGTTTTTGATACAGGTGATTTTAAGTACTCTATAGACGATACTGATCTGGATAATTTAAATAGATTATTGGCTGAAATGGGTATGGATACGATTGTCCCTGCTTGGGGATCGCATACTATGCCGTCATTAAATCCTACTAGACGTGAGAATAGTGTATCTATAGGAGGTGTTAAAAGAAGAAAAACTAACAAAAGAAAAACTAACAGAAGAAAAATGACCAGAAGAAAAATGACCAGAAGAAAAACTAAAGACCATTAGAGATTTCGGAAAACAAAAAAAAATGAACCTATTAAATTATATCTGTTTCTAGTTTTATTTTTAAATAAATTAAATACAGTAGACCAATTATAAATAACGGAGAACTTATTAGGGTTGGTCTTATATTATTTGTTATTCCATATATTAACCACAGTATTTGAATTATAACACTCATACCCAACCATATTGGTGATACACTTGTTGTATCTTGTAATATATAATTATGATATACTAACGAATAAAATGAAATAACCCCTAATATTACCGATATAAATCCAATATATTCTAGTTTTCTTTTCATTATAACGTAAGTACATAAAATAAAATTGATCTTGTTATTTTATATAAATCGAAAACTTAAAAATGACCATCAAATTAATACAATTTACAAAACCGGTTCTAGGTGAAATTATAAAAAGACCTTCTCAATTTTGCAAAACACCATATGTAGCAGATGTAAAATTAATTGACGATGAAAATAATCGTGTAATGGGTCACTCACCATCGTTGGGATGTTGTGGATTGGCCGATAAAGGCTCCACCATAATTATGACAAAAGTAGACGAGAAAAAAAAACAAAAATGTTCACATACAATTCAATTGGCATTGTATTCAGAAGGAGAACATAATGTTATTATTGGAATAAATCCTAAATTGGGAGAAACCATTGCCGAACAATCGCTTATTAATAACTGTATATTAAATTTGACAAATGTTATGTCATATCATCGTGAAGTACCAATTTTAAATTCACGATTCGATTTTGCTGGAAAAGATTCTACTGGGAAACCATTTGTGATGGAAATAAAAAATGTTCCGCTTGCAGATTATGTAGATATGTCAAAGAAGGATAAAAAACTATACGACACCAATAATAATAATAATAAATCATTTGACCAAAAAATATCATATTTCCCAGATGGGTACCGAAAAAAAAACACTGACGTTGTTAGTCCCAGGGCATTAAAGCATATTCAAGAACTAGAACATATTGCTACTACAAGTAATGGGAATGTTAGAGCAATTTTATGTTTTATTGTCCAACGAGATGATGTTAAACATTTCCAAACCTCCAATATAGATTTAATATATAAAGAGGCAGTATACAAGGCACATAAAAACGGTGTTGAAATTAAAACGATACAAGTTAAATGGACTTATGATGGGATATGTCATTTTATAAAAAATGATTTGCCAATTAGCTTAAATGAAGCAGATGGTTATATTTAATCAATATCTTTTGACAAGATATATGATTTATTCTTTGTAGATACTTTTGCTGTTATTGAGTTATTAATTGCAATATCATACAGATTGCCTTTTAACGATTTCGAAAAAAATAGATCGCCAATTTCTATAATACTTTTTCCAGTATTATATTTGTTTTCTAATAAATTATATAAATCTTCCATCGTATCTGTTATATTAAATATCTCCCATCTAACATATATACTGTTTATGATAATTACAACATAAATATCTTCATCATCCATTAGAATTCAGTTAGTATATCATTATAAAATATTTCGGCGATTACAGCAGGAATTTCATTAAAATCTACTAATCGTTTATTGCGAATAAATTTATCGACTTTATTTTCTTTTCTCAATTTTTCAAAAAAGAATTCTTTATTATCAAAACATTTTTCAGCTGTTTTTTTTCCACATTTATCAAAAACTCCATCAATATTGTCACTTTTATCGCCTAATATTGTTTTATAAAAGAGATCTCTCTTTGGATCACCACTGTATGCTTTTGAATCTAGTAGTGATTTGAATTTTAAGTTCATTAAGTTAATTCTATCATTTGATAGTTGAATATAATCATGATCGCTTGTTATTATAGTTATGTTTGCATCAGGATATTTGTGATATAGATACTTGGATGTGATTGCTAGACAATCATCCGCTTCCAATTTGTCTAGTTGTACGATATGATGAGCTCCAGCTTTTGTAAATAAATCTCTTTCGTATGTCAATCGAAAGAAATCAGATATATTAGCTTCTTTATTCTTCTCTTGGTTTCTTCCTAGTTTGTATTCTGGGTAAAATGACTTTCTCCAAATCTGTTGTTGTGGACAATCTTTACCTACTATAACAATAGCATCCATCATTTTAAGCTTCTTTTTAATCTCCAGTATTTTTAAAAGGAATGTATCGATAAATTTGTCTTTAAATTTTTCATTCGTAAATGGATTAGTCAATTTTTCATCTGGTTTTGCATTCTTCCACCACACTTGTAGTGCAAATACTCTATAGAATACAAAATAGCTTCCATCTATTAAGATATAGTTTCTCATATTTCAGTTTCTTTTAATTATATTTAAATTTTTATATCAATTTTAAATATAATTGAAGTTATTATTTATTAGATGTGATATGTATATTACTTATGTGCCATTCATATAAAATGAACGAATATACTATTATTTCAAAAGAAGCAGTCGAAGAATCCTTAATGGAATACAATCCAATTCATCTAAATACGATTGATTTCGATTATTTACATTTAGTTAATGAAATAAATCCAATGTATGATATTACAGATGAGTTTAAATATATATTAGGATCGATTATGTCGTTGATGGGAATATATTATTTTGCAGATAATATTATCAGTTCTATTTATAATCGTTAGTTTGTAATAATTGATATACATACTTACTTAAATAGAAGAGTATAAATATACTGTAATGGGTAATATGGCAATGCTTTCGTGTGCTTCTTATTATAAAAGATATAAACTAAATAAAACAGATATTACAATTCCAGTATTTACTTTAAATGGATATAGTACAATGTGTCGAGTAATAGATGTATATGATGGCGATACATGCACTGTTATGTTTGAATGGGATGGTAAAATGCGTAAATTCAAATGTCGATGTAATGGATATGATTCTCCAGAAATGAAACCTCGACTAAATATTGAAAATAGAGCAGATATAATTGTAAATGCTAAATTAGCAAAACAGCGGTTACAAGAATTAACCAAAAAATGTGTTCGTATAGACTGTTTACAGTTTGATAAATATGGACGTTTATTAGGTGATTTATATATATATCGTACAAACGAACATATCAATCAAATAATGATTGATGAAGGTCACGGATATATATATGACGGAGGTACAAAAAAAACTTAAATATAGTTGTTATTGGATATTTTTTATGTAATAGAATACATCTATTAAATAAAAATTGAATTTAAATATTATCATTAATACTAATATATAATCATAATGAACACACCTACTAAAGATGAAAATAAAATTATTTCAAGTGATAGTATAGATGTTAAAAATACAGATGGATTGCAATATTTATCAACTATTACAGATAAAACAGTTGATTTAATATTAACAGATCCACCATATATTATTTCGAGAGATTCAGGAATGAATACACATTATAATACTGTAAAAAATAATGAAGAAAATAAGGTTGGTTTTGTTAAAACAGAAGATGAATGGAATACTTATAAGGCGAACAACCAAATAGACGATGACTCAAATAAAGTTAATTATATGAAATATGGAAGTATTTACGGGAAAAAATATTGCGTCAAGACTGATTATGGAGAATGGGATAGTAAATTTACTATGGATATGTTAGAGAAATTTGTATCGGAATACTATAAAAAACTTCGTCCAGGTGGAACTCTAATTATGTTCTTTGACATATGGAAAATTTCACAGTTAAAAGAGCTATTTGAAAAGTATAAATTTAAACAGATTCGATTTATCGAATGGATCAAAACGAATCCTCAACCATTAAATTCAAATGTCAATTATCTAACAAATTGTCGAGAAATAGCACTACTTGCTGTAAAAGGTGGCAAACCTACATTCAATAGTAAATATGATAATGGCATTTATCATTTTCCACTTCAAGGTGGTAAAAATCGGTTTCATCCGACACAAAAAAGTTTGAAATTATTTGAAGCTTTGATCTCAAAACATTCCAACGAAAACGATGTAGTTATGGATACATTCTTGGGAGCGGGAACTACAGCAATTGCAGCAAAAAATACAAATAGACAGTTTTTGGGTTGCGAAATTTCAACAGAATATTATGATAAGGTTATGGAGTTATTGAAGTAGAAAGAGGTGAACAAGATAATTATATATTTTTATTTTACATTTTTATTTTTATTTTTTCCATAAATTCTACGGGATCATACCAAAAGGTTCCTACCATAGCATTTATGTCATTTTTGTCATATGTTTCATCTCCACTGATAAAATCAATTCCGTATCCGGTAAGCATGGGAATATTTGTAGCGCCATATCTTTTTCCACTGGCTCTTGTCTTTTGTTCTACTGCGCTTTTTTGTAAATTACAATGATTACATAAACATTGAAAATCGTCTTTTGTTTGGGTTTTACTATCTAATACTCTTGGATCGTTATACAAATCGTTTTTATGATCCGTTACTAAATCCGAATTACTGCCACATACAATACATCTACCGTTTTCTTTATAAAACTTATGTATATCTTGTCGAATAGGTCTACTTGCTCCGTACAAATAACCGTCACTCAAACCAGTTGTCCTGAGTTTTTTAATTTTACTACCATTCTTTGGCTCTTGTTCCCATATAAATCGCTTGTCTGAGAAGTAAATCCCGTGTCTTTGATTACCATTAGATGACCAATTTAACGACGATTTTTCAATATCAACTACTTCTACCCATTCAGAAATACCATCTTCGGTTGGGTTGAATAATTTATTAACAGCTAATTGATTATTAGTTAATTTATTCGCCTTCTCCTTCGCTTTGACGGCTGCCTTCTCTTCCTTCTCCTTCGCTTTGACGACTGCCTTCTCTTCCTTCTCCTTCGCTTTGACGACTGCCTTCTCTTCCTTCTCCTTCGATTTGACAGCCTTCTCTTTCGTCTTATCCAATGTATCGGACATTTTTTTCGCAATATTTATTCCAGTTTCAGACATTGTAATTATAATTGTATTGTTGATATTTATACCATTTAACTTCAATTTTTTCGGAGATTACGCCTTTGAATATTGTTTTGTATTGTATTTGGTGTATAACAAATATTTCATTATTAACATTCCTACAGATATTCCAATGAAAAATAATACCCATGTCTCATGATTGTTAATATCATCAAATTGTACAAACTTTTCTAGTAGAGTAAAGTTTGGATTAGAAGAATGTTTTTTATAATGATGTAATATAATTACTAATGCAATAAATAGAGGTATAATAATCGGGTTCATTAATATAATATACATACATAAAACAAATAGAATTATAGACCATTGGTAAATTTTATTAATACTAAATAATATTTATTTATTTATTATTAATGATTATTTAAATGTCTAATGATATAGAATTTTTCTCCGACTTTCTGCGTTTAGTTCTTAGTGGAATATTATCGTTTTGCATTTCCTTTAATTCACTAATACTAATGGTGCTTCCTTTATCGTCATTATCGTTTTGAATATTAACAGCTGTTTTATTTACCTTAAGACCGGATAGTAAATTCGAAATATCGGATGGACCTTTCATTTCAGGTCGTCTGGATTGTTCAGATACGGGAATATTACGACTAGCGTTTATATCGGGTCGATTAGATAATGGAACATATCCAGCTCTAATCGGTGGTGGTGTTGAATTGGGTCCTTGTGTTGCTACTGGAGCAGGAGGTGCTCCTCTAGTTTGTTGATTAAATTGTGGTTGTTCTCTGGGCATTTGTCGTTGTTGTTGTTGTTGTTGTTGTGGTTGTTGTGGTTGTTGAGATCCACCATTCATCATATTCATAAACCCACCGAGTCCAGGACTATTTTGTCCCATGGTATTGGCAGCAGCACTGGTAAATTGTTGCATTAAATCGGGATTTTGTCGCATAATATCATCCATACCAGGCATTGCAGATTTAAACATTGAGTTTGTCATATGAACCATCATAGCACTACCACCAAGTTGGAATAATAATTTAAGTTCAGGTGCCATCGATGCTTTTGATTGATATTTTTGATGTAGCTCTGCAAAAATTTCATCATAGTCGTCAATATTTTCATTGAGTTGTTCAGACCAACCATCTAATTTAACATCAAATGGATCAAATCTGGTATTTAAAAATTCCAAACCAGTAATAGCAGCCATTAACATTTTTCCTTGGAATTTTACAGAGTTTTTCTTTTCCTTTTCAGCTACAATGGTTTCATATTCTCCTCTCATTTCCATTAAATTAGACTCCATATCGTATCTCTTTGTAAGTTTTATTCCCTTTTTTTCAAGCTCCTCTAATTTTTGTAAATATCTAAACTTTTCTTTAAGCGATTCTTCTTTGTTCAATTGGGGTTCACTCGAAACCTTATGGATGTCTGGATTGATCGGGACATTATTGAATTTTCCATAACCGTCCCAAGTCTTTTTTTCTTCTTCACTTTGATTTTTGGTTGATGTACCTAAATTAATGGGTTCTGATGAAGGTATATTTAAAATATCATCATCCATATGATCATCTTCATTTATTTTGAAAGAACCAGAAAACATATCACTTCTAGCATCTTTCATACTTTTCCCTGAACCAACAGTTAGATCGTTTAATTCGTCTTCTAAATTATTTAAATCATTAATGTCAATATCCGAGGATAATCCAGCACTACCCATCGAACTTTTCTTTTTGTCATTCATTAATAGTTCAATTCCCATTCCAAAATTTGCTGATTTACTACCACTATCATTGACACTGTTATTAATGTTTATAGTTTTTCCTGTATCTAAAGAACTAATATCAATAATTTCTGGACTATTCATTATTAATTAATTAGACAAGATAATTTTAAATCAAACACATTAATTATATATTATCTTGTCTTTCAAGAACCATATTCCTTGTAAAAAGCAATCGGCTAAGTCATCCTTTTTCTTATGGTTATTAAACATCTCTAAATTACTGGAAAAATGTTCGTTATTTATTAACAATTCTTCACATATTTCTATTCCTTTTGATTTTCTCTCGGCGTATGTTGTCTTGGTAGATATATAATCTTTCAATTTATTTGCCGCTGAAATAAAATGTATATCATTTACATTCTTCATAATAAAATATTGGGCAATCATTCCTTGTAAGGTTGTCATTCTGTTTGCAATTGGACTTATTTGATTTTCAATAATGACTGTATCTATTTTAATATCACTATATAATTCGTCCAATTTTTCTTTCAAATTAATTCCAATTTCTATTAAAGTTAAATCATTCGTATTTACCTTATTTGAAAATGGTATAAAATATTTTTTTTCTAAATAGTTTTGCAAATAGTCAAATAATAATATTTTACTTTGTTTTTTATCAAATTCTATGTTTTTACTTTGTAATAATTCTCTTATTTCTACTATTTTCATCTTTTTTAGTTTATTTAATTCCAATTCTGTTGGAATTATTGGTATATTGGTTTCTTTTATATGTTTCTTACACGAGAATTTATCTTCAAATTTATAATTAGCATTTTTTCCACATTTACATTTTATATGTATTTCTTTACATAAATTGGCGACAGTCCAATCTAATAATTTATAATTGTCTTTACTTTCAACGTTAAATACACATAATGCCAAGTTTTTAATTCCAACATCAATACTTAATACGTTCATCTGGTATAACATTTGAATACTTTTTAAACTGATAAATAATTTTATATTACAAAATATATTAAATTATTAAATTAATTAGGATTATGAATTTTTTGTTTCAATATTTGGTCTTGTGTAATTACAGGTGCAACCATTCTACATTGAAGTTCATAAGAAGATAAGTACAGGTTTTTTAAATCGCTTGTTTCGTATCCAAATGGTTGTGACTTATCTACACACGATTTATATAAAAAGGGTGAATCTGGTGTAGATTCGCTTGTTTGTGAAGTAGGACAATAACAACAATTATCACACGCTTCTATTTGATTCGCTTGAATAACAGTATCGGCATTTTCTGTTAAATATTGTCTATATTTCCAATTGGATGTTATATTATTATCTTCTCTGATTTTTTCATTAATAACCGCTCCAGGTTGCCATTTTGCAAAATTTCTTCCATCCATCATAATAGGAGGAAAGTCAAAGTGAATGTTGTTTGATCCTTGATAGCAAGTTCCCCAACTCATTTATATATTATATGAGAGAAAAATGTATTATTTAGAATCCTCTAACAGTTTAATTAAATCCTTTTTATTTCTTTTCTCTCCTTGCGTAATTAGTCCAGAACCTTCTGCTAATTCTCTTAAAGCATTGACGTTCATTGTTTTATAATCAACTGTTACTGGTTTAATAATATTCAATTGTTGTGCTATTGAAGATGTCTCTGTATATTCTAATGGTTGTTTCAGATCATCGTCATCATCGTTATCATCGTCATCATCGTCATCATCATCGTCATCGTCGTGATCAGAGTCGTCATCAGAACTTTCAGGTAATTTATCAATTTTTAAAGAGTTTACTTCTTCTAAATTATCACTTTCTAATTGAATCACTTTAATATGTTTATCAGAAATTCCATTCATTTGTTCTGATAATTCTATTACTTCTAGCTCTTGAGTGTCAGATTCATCATCGGAATCCTCATCATCGGAATCCTCATC
>Ga0233414_10000101_pt1 | contig 37414 bp, 32 predicted proteins | sample Na_anoxic_10_MG_FD_189020 | JGI IMG/M metagenome (GOLD analysis project Ga0233414, IMG submission 189020) | Seawater microbial communities from Saanich Inlet, British Columbia, Canada - Na_anoxic_10_MG | ecosystem: Environmental > Aquatic > Marine > Inlet | place: Canada: British Columbia... | reverse complement strand
AAGTTGGGGGCAAATGCAATTTTGGGTGTTTCATTGGCAGTCGCAAGAGCGGGGGCAATTTCAAAAGGAGTTGAACTTTGGCAGCACTTACAAGAGATCTATAAGTTTGAAAGACCAGAAAATTGGAACTTTCCAGTTCCAATGATTAATGTCGTTAATGGTGGAGAACATGCTGACAGCGGCTTAGACATTCAAGAATTTATGCTAGTTCCTTCTGGATTCAATACTTTTGCCGAGAGATTGCAGGCGGGGGCAGAAACGTACCAAGCATTAAAAAAAGTTTTAACAGGAAAAGGCTATCGTGTTGCAGTTGGTGATGAAGGTGGTTTTGCTCCAGCTCTCAATGCTAACGCTGAAGCTCTAGAGCTAATCATAGAAGCAATCGGAGAAACTAAGTATGAAGCTGGGACTCAAATAAAAACAGGAATTGATGCAGCTGCAAGTGAATTTTTTGACAAAGAGACAGGGATGTATAACTTAAAATTAGATAATGTTTCTTTGGATAGTGAACAGATGAGCGCCATGTATCGCGAATGGATAGAGAAATATCAAATGGAGCTTATTGAGGATCCAATGAGTGAATTTGATTGGGATGGATGGAAAATGTTTAACGAACAATCAGGAGGAGACATTTCTGTTATTGCAGACGATCTAACGGTGACTAACAAAAAGATTCTAGATGAAGCAAAAGAAAAAAATGCAGCTAATGCAATTTTGATAAAAGTTAATCAAATTGGTTCAGTTACTGAAACTGCTAGATGTGTACGAGCAGCGAAAGAATATGGAATGAAAGTCGCCGTTTCTCATAGAAGTGGCGAAACAACTGATGATTTCATTGGCGATTTAGCCGTTGGTTTTTTTGCTGATTATGTGAAATTTGGAAGCACGGCGAGAGGGGAAAGAGTGTGTAAGTATAATCGAGTTGCCGAGATAGAAAGAGAGACTAATAAATAGTTTCTGAAATTTTTAAAATAAATACCAGGGTGCTTATCGTTGTAAATGCAATAACGCACTGAGGTACTTTTTTCGTAGCTGAAAATAAAAAATGAAATAGAAGAATAGACATGAGAGATCAAAGCAAAAAAAATCCACTTGTTCTGGCAATTCTAGATGGATGGGGCGTTGGCCCTGAGAGTGAAAAAACAAATGCAATTTTTGCAGCAGACACACCGTTTTTTGATGCAGCTGTTAAAAAATATCCAAACACCACATTATTAGCCTCTGGTCATGATGTTGGACTTGAGAAGGGTCAAATGAGTGGTTCTGAAACAGGACATATCAACATTGGTGCAGGAAGAGTTGTAAAACAAGACGTCCGAATGATCCTAGAAGCTATTGACAATGGAAGCTTTTTTCGCAACAGCGCGCTTCTAAGCGCAGTAGAGCATGCTAAAAACAACAATTCAAATATTCACTTGGTGGGGCTTTTAGGGAATAGCGACAGCCCTCATGCACATCCAGACATTCTATTGGCATTACTAATATTGCTCAAACAACAAAACTTAAAGGACCGAGTTTTTTTGCATCTTTTCACAGATGGAAGAGATTCATATCCGCAAAGTGCCTTAGAACATTGGAAATCTCTGGAAAATCAAATAAAATATGAAGGACTAGCAAAACTAGCTTCCGTCAGCGGAAGATTCTATGGAATGGACAGAATAAAAAAATGGGATAGATTGATTTGTGCATATAATGCAATGGTGTTAGGGAAAGGAGAAAAATTCAGTACATTCGATGAAATTATTAAGAGTAATTACGAAAAAGAAAGAACGGACGAATTCATCGAACCAGCTGTACTTGTTGATGAAGAAGGAGAGCCCATAGGAAGAATAAAGGACAATGACAGTGTAATCTTTTTCAATTTTCGTTCGGATCGAGCAAGACAAATGTCCAAGTTATTCATAGGGAATAATACGGCAAAAGAAATAAATTTCCCCAAGCTGGATCTTTTGAAAAACTTAGAATTTGTAGCAATGACAGAGTTCGGCTCTGATTTGAATCTAAAAACAGCGTTTGTAAGTGCACCACTGATTGGCACGTTACCACTAGCACTTGCCCCTTTGAAGCAGTTATATATATCTGAAACAGAGAAATATGCACATGTTACATATTTCATCAACGGAGGATACGCTGATTCAGTCGGAGGAGAAGATAGAGTCCTAGTAAAGTCACCAGAAGTTCGTTCCTATAAAGAAGCCCCTCAAATGGCTGCGAAGGAAATTACGAGAATTGTTTTGGATAGTTTAAAAAACCAGACACATGAGTTTATCTGTTTAAATTATCCCAATGCTGATATGGTCGGGCACACAGGAGATTTTGAGAAGACAAAAAAAGGAATCGAAGTGATAGACAGTCAACTTGAAAAAATAAATGAGTTAGTTAAAAAGAAAAGTGGAACCTTGGTAATTACAGCTGATCATGGAAACGCCGACATTCTTTTCAATGAAGAACTTCAATTGCCTTACACGTTTCATACGAAGTGTGAAGTGCCTTTTGTTGTTATTTCCTATAATGCTAAGTTCAAGGGAATTAAACTCAAAGAAGGCGGAAAACTAGGAAATGTTTCGCCAACAATCTTGCAGATTTTGGGTATCGAGAAACCTAAGGAAATGGAATTAGATTCTCTGATTAAAGAATAAATAATATAATTTTTTTAAAATGAAGAAAGTAATTTGCATTGGTTCGATCACAAAAGATATTTTCATTTCAACAGGAGAAGCAAAAGTTGTTGACAATAAAGGGGACATGGCAGTTCAAAAATTAATTGGTTTTGAATTTGGTGCAAAGATATATGCCGATAGTTATCGAGAGTCTCTCGGTGGAAGCGCGGTTAATGTTTCAGCGGGGTTGTCGCAATGTGGAATATTGCCCCTTATTTTTTCAAGAGTATCCAACTCGGATACTGGAGACTGGCTTTTAAAAAAAATTGGTAAAGAGAAATTGAAAAAAAGGTTTATTCAACGAAATGGAAAAGTTGAAAGTGAAATATCGATTATTATCTCTGATTCAGTCCATAATGACCATGTAATTTTTCGCACTGGTGATTCAGTGGAGCGATTTGATTTAGCAAAAGCATTGAGAAAATTTAAATTCAATGCGGAAGGAATCTATATTGGGTCACAGAAAGAGGGCTGGGAAGAAAAATTCAAGACTTTAATCGAATTCTCAAAAGCAAAAAAAATTAAAGTGGCCTGCAATCCTTCAGGTTTTCAAATCAAAAATAACCCAAAAAGTTTATTGGCAATGTTTGGTGATTTTGAAATCATTTTCTTGAATCGTGATGAAGCAATTGAACTTTTGCAAAATTCCGAGGAAAATATAACAAATGAGGTAGGACCTATTTTTGAGGCACTTCTAAACTACAAACCGAAAGTTCTGGTTATTACTGATGGAAGGAAAGGCGCATATGTCGCTGAGGGAGAAAATATTTATCATATTAAAGCAGGAGCCACTGAAATTATGGATACGGTGGGCGCAGGAGATGCTTTTTCAAGCGGTTTTTTTGCTGCATATCTTGAATATAATGATGTAAAAAAAGCTATTTGTTGGGGAGTAATGAATAGTGTATCAGTGATCTCAGCTATGGGAGGAACAAATGGTTTATTGAAAAAGAAAGAACTAATAGCGCTGGAAAAAGATACATTATCAACAATCAAAAAGATTAAATAACAAACAATGAAAAAAATTCTAAATCCAGATTCAGTCGCAATTATTGGCGCTACTGATACAGAGGGCAAGATTGGAAATATTCTTTTGAAAAATATTTCTCAAAATGACACAATAACAATCTATCCAGTCAACCCAAAGCACGAGGAAGTTGGAGGATTGAAGGCTTATGCTAGTGTTTTGGATATTGAAAGGGAGGTAGACTTAGCAGTTATCGCTGTACCAGCTAAATTTGTGAACGGAGTTGTTGATGATTGTGCTAAAAAAAATATTCCAATTAAAAACATCGTTATTATATCGGCTGGTTTTTCAGAAGAAAGTGAAGAAGGAGCTAAACGAGAAAAGGAACTAAAAGTTCTAGCGAAGGAGCATGAGATAAGAATCGTTGGACCGAATTGCTTGGGCGTAATTAACACAAGCGAAAATTTCAACGCATCATTTGCTGGAGGCAAAATTCCTGCCGGAGGTGTTGGCTTGGTTATGCAATCGGGAGCTCTGACGACAGCACTTTTTGATATGGCTGCTGATGGAAAGTTTGGATTTTCTCTCGTAACAACACTCGGCAACAAGGCTGTTGTCAATGAAAATGATCTTTTGGATTATTACATGCAAGATGAAAAAACAAAAATCATAGCATTGTATTTGGAAGATATTGCAAACGGAAAGGAATTTGCTAAAAAATTAGACGAAATCACAAAAATTAAACCAGTTGTTATCCTGAAAGCTGGGGTTTCCGAGAAAGCTCAGATAGCAATTCAATCACACACAGGAGCAATGGCTGGAGACGCAGCTGTTACAAAAGAAGTAATCGAAGCAAAAGGTGGAGTGTATTGTAAAAACCTACAAGAATTTTCAGGAGCGATTTCTTTATTGAACAGTTTTTCATTGCCCAAAAATGAAAAAATTGTCATTGTTACAAACGCTGGAGGCCCAGGTGTTGTAGCAACAGATATCATAGAAAGTGATTCTAAATTGAAAATGTTTGAAATTCCCGTAGAAGATCAAAAGAGAATTGAAACTGGTTTGCCATCAGAAAGTTCCGCTAAGAATCCAGTTGATGTTCTTGGAGATGCAATGGATGATCGTTATCGACAAACCTTGGAAACATTAAAGAGTGTACCTGGAATAGGTGCTGTTTTGGTCATTGTTACACCACAAGCCCAAACTCCAATAGAAGCTATCGCCCAAGTCATAGTTGGCATGAATGAAGAAATGTCGGTGCCTGTTATACCTGTATTTATAGGAGGGGCCGCTGCTAGGTGTGCAGAAGAATACCTTGCGAAAAGGGGATTGAGCAATTTCCGCTTTGCGTATAGCGCAATAAGAGCTCTAGAGAAAGCACTAGAGTTTGTTAATGCAAAGCAGCTTGATGAAACAGAAGCGTCGGTAATCTCTGCTACTTCAGAAGAGAAACAGGAAAAGGATGTAATTATTTCAAAACTCAAAGAAGAAGGAAGAGGTGTTTTTTACTATGATGAAGCAACAGAACTTGGAAATAAATTTGAATTAAATATTTTAAAAGCAACCTATCTAGTCCATGGAGCCTCTGAGTACACAGGCGAGTACCCTGTAGTCTTGAAGTTGGACAGCCCCACTGTTTTGCATAAAAACGCCAAAGATGCTTTATATCTTTATATCAAAAATGAAGACGAGCTAGAAGAGAAAAGATTGGGATTAAAAGAGTCTTTTCCTGGGGAAAGAATGTTGGTCCAACCAATGATTCATGCTGGTTTCGAAGTAATCATTGGCATCAAAGAAAATAAGTCTTTTGGACACGTTCTAATGGTTGGTCTTGGAGGAATATTTACTGAACTTTTTGACACAAAATTGCTTTGGCTCCTACCTATAAGTGAAGAAGAAATTAGCAGGAAAATTAAGAATTCTCTTCTAGGGAAAGTTTTGAAAAAACAGAAAATTGATATAAACTTAGTTGCTTTGGAAGCACAGAGAGTCGCAAAGTTATCTATGTGTAATCCAGAGATTAAAGAGCTTGATATCAACCCAATAATGTTGTACCCGAAAGAGCATCCAATGGTTGTTGACATTAAGATTTTAATTTAATCTTTAAATAAGTTGATTCACAAATAAACAAAATAAAAAAATGGAAAAAAACAGAAAACAAAAAATTCTTATCGTTGACGATGATGAGCAAATACGTTCAATGTATTCCGAATTATTTCGTCAAAGTGGATTGGGTGTAATTGAGAGAAAAGACGGGATAGAAGGTCTTGAAGTTGCAACTAGTGAAGAAGTCGATGGTATCTTCACAGGGATTATTATGCCAAGAATGAATGGATTTGATTTTGTAAAAGCACTGAAGGAATATAAAAACACTGTTGATATTCCGATTATTGTGAATTCTCACCTTGGAAGAGAGGAGGACCGAACAGCAATGGAGAAGCTAGGTGTCAATGATTTTATTATTAGAGGCCTTATCTCCCCAGCTGAAATTATCAGGAGAGTTATTAATGTTATGAATGCAGAGGCATATTTTTTTAAGGTTGACAAAGAGTCTAAAGATGTGGAAAGATTCATGAGGGAGCAAAGAATGCCAGACGGATTTTTATGTGATGAGTGTAGCACTGAGTTGGCAATTAAACTTAAAACAACTGACAAGGACTATTTCAGGGGTTCTGTTCGTTGCCCTTCTTGCAACAAAAGATTTAATTAAGAATTGGTTGATTTCAAGGAATGCTTTGAAATTTATTTTAAGAATTATAGACAGGAAATGAAACAAAATTGGAAGGTGAGACAGCAGAATTCTCTGGAAAACAGAATATTCCTAGATTTAGAAGAGGAGATAGAAGAATTATTATTAGCCAAGGGTATTGACAGTGAGGAAGCAAAAAAAGCTTTTATAGATCCTGGATATGATGCAATCTCAATCGATCCATTTTTACTAACGGATATGGATTTAGCAGTCAAAAGGACGTTGGTTGCTATTGAAAAAGGTGAAAAAATTTGTGTATATGGTGATTATGATGCGGATGGTGTAACAGCATCTGCCTTGCTACTAGATTTTTTTCAGCAGATTGAAGTTGAAACAGTTGCTTATCTGCCAGATCGTGCGACTGAAGGGTATGGATTAAATAAAGAGGCCTTAGAATACATAAAAGACAAAGAAGCCACTCTCATTATTACTGTTGATTGTGGAGTTTCAAACTCAGAGGAGGTTGAGTATGCGAAAGAACTTGGAATCGATTCTGTTATTTTGGACCACCACCACTTACCAGAAAATATGCCGAAAGCAGTCGCCGTTGTTGATCCAAAAAGATCTGGCGATAAATATCCAAACAAAGATTTAGCGGGGGTCGGTGTCGCCTTTAAGTTTTTGCAAGCAATAGCACCTAAAGTTGATAATTATGACAGTGCACAATTAAAATGGTTTCTAGATCTTGTTGCAATTGGCACAATTGCCGACTGTGTGGATCTTTCAACAGAGAACAGGATGTTGGTGAAATTTGGTTTATTCGTGCTTTCAAAGACAAGAAGAGTTGGTCTTCATCATTTATTCCAAGTTGGAAAGATTAATATAGACGAGAAAAACATTCCCTCTAGTTATGATGTTTCGTTCCAAATTGCTCCAAGAATCAATGCTGCAGGAAGAATGGATCATGCTAACGCTGCCCAAAAGCTATTACTTTGTAACAAATTTCAAGAAACACAAGCTCGATTATTAGCACTCGAGATTGAGGACAAGAATAAATTCCGACAGAAAGTGACAAAGGAGATTGTAGAGGAAGTTTTTGGAAGGGTTAATAAGAATAAAGATAGAAAGATAATCATAGAGGCTTCTCCTGATTGGAATTTCGGAATTGTTGGTCTTGCAGCTGGAAGAGTGGCAGAAGCTTTCCATCGGCCAACTATTTTATTCCAAAATCATCAAAAGGATGGTGAAAAATTAATGAGAGCTTCTTGTCGTTCAATTCCACAATTCAACATGGTTGAGGCGCTGGAAAGAAACAAAGAATTGTTATTGAAATATGGTGGGCATTCCCAAGCCGCTGGTCTAACACTGAAAGAGGATGATTTTGCGGAATTCCAAGAGAAGATGCAAGCAGAAATGAAGAATATTGACGATAAAGATTTGATTAAAGAGATTTTAATCGATAGTTGCATCCCATTTGAAAGAATCACCGATAAATTAGTTGATGAACTAAGCCTTTTAGAGCCATATGGAGCGGGGAACAAAAAACCAGTTTTCTGTTGTGAAAAACTAAGAGTTTCGCAAGTAAGAACAGTCGGGAATGGAGATGCTCATTTAAAGATACAGTTGCAAAAGGAAGACGGACAAGGAAAAGTACTAGACGCAATTGGGTTTGGCATTGCAAAGCAATTTCAAAAATTAGCCGAAGGGGACATCATCGACCTTGCTTTTAATCTTGAAATGAATCAATGGAATGGAAATAAGAATCCACAAGCGATGATTATTGATATTGATACAAGCAATGCTTAGACGGAGTTTCCTTGCAAACGATTGACTCTTGGTAAATTTTTAAGTATAGTGGTTAATAGTTTTAAGTTGAAAACAAGAGCTATATACTTAAGCAAAGAAGACGATTGTTTGCCGAATTCGTCTAGTGGTTAGGACGCCAGATTCTCATTCTGGTAACAGGGGTTCGATTCCCCTATTCGGTACGAAGTTTTTAATCTAGAATATATAAAAATAATAAACAAAATTGTGGAAGCATTAAATTTGTTAAACGACTACAAAGAACGACTGCGACCTTTTTTGGAGGAATATTTTAAAGAGAAGATAAGGAAAGCTAAGTTAATTGATCCACTTGCAGAAGAGTCTGTGAAGATGATCAGTAACTTTACGCTCGCTGGAGGAAAAAGAATTCGTCCTGCAGTAATGTACTACGCATATCTTGGTTGTGGAGGAAAGGATGAAGACAGAATTGTAGAGGCTTCAATGTCGATTGAATTAGTACACTCCTTCTTGCTTATCCATGATGATATTATTGACAAAGATGAGCTCCGGCATGGTGTGAAAACTCTAAATGCTGAATATGAGGCAATCGCAAGAAAGTTTTTTCCAAAAACAGACCCTGTACACTTTGGAAACTCAATGGCAATGATAGCAGGCGATCTAGCTGGTTCCATGGCTAGTGAAATTGTTTTTCATTCCAAATTCGCTCCAGAGACAATCATCAAAGTCCTAGATAAATTGCAAGATATTGTTTATGTAACAATTCCAGGAGAAATGATAGACGTTATCTTGGAAGCAAAAGGAACAGCCACCGAAGAGGAAATAATGAGAATGTATGAAGGGAAGACCTCGAGATATACATTCGAGGGCCCATCTCATTTAGGTGCGTTACTAGCAAACTCTGATGAAAGTGTTTTGGCTAATTTCACTGACTATTCAATGCCTCTTGGAGCAGCTTTTCAAATTAGAGATGATGTTCTGGGAATTTTTGGTGAACAAAAAAAATTAGGAAAACCAGTTGGCAGTGATATTATCGAAGGAAAACAAACATTACTCGTAATAAAAGTTAGAGAATCTGGAACGGCAGCACAGAAAAAACGAATGGAACAATTGCTTAAAAAGCAGGACATAACTAAAAGTGAAATTGATGAATTCAGACAAATTGTCACAGAATCAGGATCTCTGGATTATGCAAAAAATCTTTCAGAAAAACTTGTCAGTGATTCAATCAGCGCTTTAGACAAAATCGATTTGCAAAATAAGGACGCCAGAGTTTTCTTTGAAGGAATAGCACATTTTATTGTTAACAGACAGCATTAAAAATTGGAAATAGCTTATGGAAAAAATAGACATAACCTTACCAGAGCATATCGCTATTATTCCAGATGGAAATAGGCGGTGGGCGAGGATGAATAATCTAAGTCCATGGAAGGGTCATAAGGAGGGAGCGGACCGTATAGAGGAAATTGTTCGAGAAGCTCTCAATCTGGGGGTTAAATATCTAACCTTTTGGGGCTCTTCTGCTGACAATTTAGCTAAGAGACCTTTCCAAGAAAAAAAAGCTTTACTAGAGATTTATGAGGAATATTTTCAAAAATTAATAAACAGTAAGGAAATTTACGAATCACAAGCTAAAATCATAATTTTAGGCGATTGGCGTAACCAATTTCCCGGGAAATTAAAAGATATTCTTGAAGAGGGAGTAGAGAAAACAAAAAATCATTCTAAGCACGTGCTATGCTTTCTCTTAGCTTATAATGGAGATGATGATATGCTCCACGCTGTTAAGACTCTTGTTGGCAAGGCGCAAAAAGCAACCAAGAAAATTGTAGTTACAAAAGAAATGATTAAAGATAATTTAATGACAGCGCAGCTCCCGAATGTAGATTTTGTGATTAGAACTGGAGTTCAAGATGATCCACATAACAGTGCCGGATTCTTGATGTGGCAAACTCAAAACACTCAGTATGACTTTTCCTCTGTAATGTTCCCACAGTTTACGAAGGAAGTTTTTAAGGAATCTCTACAAAAGTTTTCTTCAAGAGTCAGAAGACTGGGACATTAGGGGTGCACAATCAGCTAGATAAAAAGAGATATATTTTATAAAAAGTAAAGAAAAAAAAATGGCTTTAGAATTTAACGATGCAAACTTTGAAGAAGAGGTTTTGAAAAGTGATAAACCAGTTTTGGTGGATTTTTGGGCTCCTTGGTGTGGACCTTGTCAAATGATGGGACCTGTGATTGATGAAACTGCCAAAGAAGTCGAGGAAACAGCAAAGGTGGGGAAATTGAATGTTGATGAAAATAGCGAGACAGCTCAAAAATACGGGGTGATGTCAATTCCAACATTGATTATTTTCAAAGGTGGCAAAAATGTAAAGCAACTCGTAGGAGCTCAATCAAAAGAAGTTCTTGTTGAAGAAATGAAAAAGGCGTAGTTTTAATAAAAAATGACAAAAGATAATATGAAAGACCTTATTATTCTAGGTGCTGGGCCAGCTGGATTAGGAGCATCTATTTATGCTTCCAGATATAAAATTGACCACATGCTTATTGGTAAAGAAGCTGGAGGGTACTTGAACGAGATCCATAAAATAGAAAACTATTTAGGATTTGAATCAATCACTGGGATGGAGCTAGGTTTAAAGATGCGCTCTCATGTTGAAGGCTTAGGCATCGAACTTCAGCAAGAGGTTGCTGAAAAAATTGAAGTGGTAGACGGTGGGTTCAAGGTCATAACAGACAAAGGTGAGCACGAAGCAAAGAAGATTTTATATGCAATCGGAACTTCAGCTAGGAAACTTGATATTGAAGGAGAGGAGAAATTCATGGGAAAAGGTGTCTCGTATTGTGCAACTTGTGACGGGCCATTCTTTAGAAATAAAAAAATCATAGTAGTCGGTGGAGGAAACTCTGCTGCAATGGCAGCATTAATGCTCGCTGAATATGCTGAAAAGGTGACTCTTGTTTACAGAGGACCAGAACTAAGTTGTCTGCCAAGTTATTCAGATAGTTTAAAGGATAACGACAAAATAAAAATTGAGTACAGTAAAAATATAGTGCGAATCGAAGGGGAGAATGTTGTTGAAAAAGTAATTTTACAAGATCATGAAAAAGAGGAGAGCGAAGTTGAGGCTGACGGGGTTTTTATCGAAATCGGTTCTTTGCCAAACCAAGAAATGTTAGTTTCATTAGGAGTTGAAATGGATGAACAAGGTTTTGTAAGAACCAGTGCGAATCAATCCACTAGCGTTGAAGGGATCTATGCAGCTGGCGATATCACAACAAATTCAAATGGATTCAGACAAGTTATTACAGCTGCTGCTGAAGGCGCAGTTGCCACCCTTGAGATCTTTAGAAAATTAAAAGAAAAGTAAAATGGAAATGGATAATTTAGGCAAGGAAGGAAAGAGGGGAGTAATAGAAGTTGTCTCAAAAGAAAAAATTACCAAGGAGAACTTAGCTCAGATTTATACCCCAGGAGTTGCAATGTTGGTAAAAAAAGTCATGGACAATGAAGAAGCCGTGTATGACTGTACTTGGAAGGGCAACGCAGTTGCTGTTGTTAGCGATGGAAGTGCAATTTTAGGATTGGGTAATCAAGGACCAAAGGCAGCACTCCCTGTAATGGAAGCAAAGGCCGCTTTATTTAAAGAGCTTGCAGGTGTTAATGCGGTGCCAATTGTGCTTGATACCCAAGATACAGAAGAAATAGTTTCAATTGTGAAAGCAATCTCTCCTGGTTTTGGAGGAATCAACCTTGAAGATATTTCAGCGCCAAGGTGTTTTGAGATTTCTAGAAAACTAGAAAAAGAACTGGATATTCCGGTTTTCCATGATGACCAATATGGAACAGCAATTGTTGTTTTGGCCGGACTAATAAATGCTGCAAAAATTGTCAAAAAGGACTTAAAAAAACTAGAGATTAGAATTTCTGGTGCAGGTGCTGCAGGACTTGCTATCGCAGACTTACTTTTAGAAGAGGGGTGCAATGAAATTACTTTGTTTGACTCCAAGGGTGCAATTTATGAAGGAAGAACTGATTTAAACCAAGAAAAAAAGAAAATTGCAAAAATTACAAATAAGACTAGTTTCAAAGGAACTTTGCAGGAGTCTTTGTATAAAGCAGATGTTTTCATTGGTGTTTCAGCAAAAAATCTACTTACTGCAGACGACATAAGAGGGATGAACGAAGATGCAATTGTTTTTGCTTTAGCCAATCCAGAACCAGAGATTTTACCGAAAGAAGCTCTTAGGGCAGACAATATTGGAATAATCGCAACTGGAAGATCAGATTTTTCAAATCAAATTAATAACGCTTTAGTTTTCCCTGGAATTTTTAAAGGTGCTTTACAAAATAGGACAGTGGAAATTACAAATAAGATAAAAATTGAGATAGCAAAAGCGCTAGCAAACTTAATTAAACAGCCGACTAAAGATAGGATTATCTCCGATGTAGTGGACAAGGGAGTTGTACCAGCTATTGTAAATGTGTTTGAGAGATTTTATAAGGAGCATAAACAATAATGGTCTCTTGCCAATCACCACTTTTTTGTTTAAACTAGAAATAATAAAGTAGTAGCTAATTTGTAAAAAAGATAGAAGGTATGAAATTGGTTTTACTTAAAGATGTTAAGGGAGTTGGGAAAGCTGGAGAAATAAAAAATGTTGTTGACGGCTATGCTAGAAATTTTTTAATCCCGAGAAAATTAGCTGAAGCAGCTACAAAAGGAAACATAAAACGTGTTGAAGAGAATACAAAAAAAGCAAAAAAGAGCGAGGAGGAAAGCTCATCCAACAAGAAAGAGGCCGCAAAAAAGCTTGATGGGAAAAGAATTGTGATGGTCGCAAAAGTCCAAGACTCCTCAGAAAAATTATTCGGTTCAATCGATAAAAAACAAATTGCTGAAAAAATAAAAATTGAAGGGACAAGCATTCGTTTGAAAAAACCAATCAAGGAACTAGGGGAGTATTCATTGAAAGTTGATTTTGCCCCAGGAATTTCCGCAACTGTAATAATCGTGGTGGAAAAAGAATAGGGGAAATAAAAATAGTCGCTACAGAGGGGAGCGACTTTTTGTGTGAAAATCGATGACATTCTTTAGTACCAGATGTGTGCAGGAAATATTTAATATAAAAGTTTAATTTATCTAAAAATGGAGAACAAAAATTGGGCTAAGGATGCCAAATTCATCTTTGTTTTCGGGGGTGTAATGAGCGGAATCGGAAAAGGAGTTTCAGCCTCTTCTATCGCTAAAATCATTCAAGCTAGGGGATATTCAGTGACTGCAGTTAAAATAGATCCCTATGTCAACGTGGATGCTGGAACAATGAATCCAACCGAACATGGTGAAACATTTGTTCTTTCCAGTGGACTGGAAACAGACCAAGATATGGGAAATTATGAAAGGTTTTTGAATGTAAAGCTTCCGCCGACTAATTACATGACAACGGGAAGTATTTACCAAAAAGTAATTGAGAGAGAAAGAAATTTAGAATACAAAGGAACCTGTGTGCAGATTATTCCACATGTGACCAATGAGGTTATTGAAACCTTAGAAAAAGCAGCTGAGAATAACAAAGCAGATTTTGTAATCATCGAGGTTGGAGGAACAACTGGTGATTATGAAAACATGCTTTTCACTGAAGCTGCTAGGTTATTAAAACTTCAGCGTGATGAAAATAGTGTATTGTATGTGACAATTACCTACGTTCCGTATCCTGAAAAAACAGGAGAGATGAAAACAAAACCAACCCAGCAAGCAATTCGTTCTTTGAATTCAGCGGGAATTCAAACTGACATAATCATTGCTCGAAGTTCAGTACCAATCGATAAAAAAAGGAAAGAAAAAATTGCGCTTTTTTGTAATATTAAAGAAGGGGCAGTGATTTCTGCCCCTGATATTGAGTCAATTTATGATGTGCCATTAAATTTTGAAAAAGATAATTTAAGTGAACTAATCTTGCAAAAATTGGGAATAGAAGCCAAGAAAAGCGATCTTAGCGACTGGGAGGAGTTTATCAGAAAGATGAGGAATGCTACAGAAGAGATAAAAATTGGAATCGTTGGAAAATATTTCGGAACAGGGGAGTGTGTTTTGTCTGATGCATATATCTCAGTAATTGAAGCAGTGAAACACGCAGCAATTGCCGAAGGGAGGAAAGCAAAGATAGAATGGCTAAGTGCTGAGGAATATGAACAACATCCCGAAAAATTAGAAAAATTACGTGATTATGCTGGAATTATCGTCCCAGGAGGATTTGGAGAAAGAGGGATTGAAGGAAAAATTGCCACAATTAAGTTTGTGCGAGAGAATAAAATTCCATATCTCGGACTTTGCTACGGAATGCAACTCTTAGTTGTTGAGTACGCCAGAAATGTTCTAGGGCTTCTAGATGCAAACACAGTTGAGATTGACTCAAAAACATTATCTCCAATTATTGATATTATGCCAGATCAAAAAAATAATATTACAAATGGAAATTACGGAGCGACTATGAGATTGGGCGACTATCCTTGTAAGATTAAAGAAGGAACCCTTGCGTTTGAGGCATACGGAGAGACAATGATCAAAGAGAGACATAGACATCGTTATGAAGTTAATCCTGCTTACATCGAACGTTTGGAGGAAGCTGGTTTAATTTTCTCAGGAGTCTCTCCGAACGGAACTTTAATGGAAATCGCTGAGCTTCCAAAGGACCAACACCCTTGCATGTTCGGAAGTCAATTCCACCCAGAGTTGACGTCATCACCGTTACATCCAAGCCCAATGTTCTTGCAGTTTATTAAGATTGCTAAAGAGAGGAATTAAACTGCAGTTAGTTTTGATAAGGTAAATAAATAAAAACAGTTATCAATTGATAACTGTTTTTATTTAAAGCTTTTTTCTTGTATTTAACCTGCCATTTCTTCCTCAACTTCTTTTTTTGCAGCTTCTAATTCTTTCTCTGCTGCTCTCTCGGCACTTTCTTCGTAACTTGTTTTTTGATCATGTCCAAGCACATGCATCCAAATTTGTCCAGGAACAAAGTGAATTTCTTCACCGCTTGCGTCAAAGAATTCAAACTGATTTGCGAGCCCTTTTGCTCTCTTCCAAGTGCCTACAATCTCTTCACCATTCAAGAAGAACTTTGCTTCGCCTTCAAATTTTGTGTCGAACCATGGATCACCAAGTTGCATGTTTGGATAACCACCACTGTCATTAAGACTGTGTGTGTCGTCTACACCTTCCCATGGATCCTCCAAGCCTTGCCCTTTGTAATCAGTTTCGAGTAGCCAAGTATCCTTCTTAGTAACAATCGTGATTAAATTCTTGGGAGCATATTGTTTTCCTGTGGCATAATCAATGTCTTTATGTCCACCAATCGAGCGAAGATATGAATTTGTTGCTTTGTCATAGAGATATTCAGCGCCGATGCTTCTGCTTCCGAATTTCACTCGCAATCTTCCATATTCTGGCCTTTGATCCAAAGGAAGATCTCCTTGATGAGAATATCCCCTCAAAGTTGTCTCTTTTCGATATCCAACTTGTTCAGCTTTCTCAATGAGCTTTGAGATGCTTGTGGATGCCTTGATCATGTTGTTGGCTGGAATGTCTTGCCTTCGGAAACAAGTTACTCCATCAGAACCACTTGGAGCAACTTCGCCGTTACAATCAATATGATCAACGAGACCTCTTTTTAAGACACCCTTTGCAATACTTGAGCCTCCCCAAGGAACAAAGATAGCATCTAAAGAACCTGCAATTGAAATATTATCGACTCTTCCAGAACGCATTGGACCAACAACTTCCGGAGTGTTGCATTGAAAGACACCCATCAGTCGGGGATCTCCATGAACTGCCCGATGTGGCATCTCAAGAACAAAATCTGCCAAAGAAAGATTTGAGAACCATTCTCTAGCGGCTGCATCTCCCGAGTACATAACAGCGAAAGGTCGCATCTTATTATTTTCACATGCAAGTCCTGTAATAGGGGAGGCATTTTCAGGGGTAGTGTATGGAATAAACTCTGCCTTGGAAATTTCTTGTTTTTCAGGAGGTCTAAGTTCCACAGGAACAGCTTCTTTTTTGAAGAAACTGAAGAGAATTACAACCATAACAATAGCAATTGGAATTGCTATAAGTGTTTTTTTCTTTCCCATTCTAAAATTTTATTATTTGTTAAAAACTAGCATTTATTTAATACGCATTAAGTATAGAATATTTTTCAAAAAAAGTCATTTCTCTTGATGCCTCTTGAATATTGTCCAACAGCAATATTGTTAAGTGAGCTAAAGGTGAAAGAGAAATAGAAACATAAAAACACCTTGAGTAAATCAAGGTGTTTTTATATCTCACAGAGCAATGGAGCGCAGCTCGTTAATCCATTATTCTTTTTCTAGCGTTGCTCTTATAACCAACCTCTTCCAAGTTGTATTAAGAGGCCAACAAGTCACCAAGGTGACCACGGGTTCTTCACTACTTTCAAAAATTGAAGGATCATCAGCTTTAACAACATCTTTGTTTTTAATGACAAAGTTGTGTTCAAAGGATTTCCCGTTTCGCTGGGTTGTTTTTATTGTAATCTTATCACCGAGCTCTAAGTTGTTTATTTTTTTAAAAATATGATTATATTCACCTTTCGCCCAAAGATAGTTACTGGAGTGTCCAGAAATAACAGTATTTCCATTTTGCGTGGGAACCCCAGTTGCTGGGAGTCTTACTACACCCTCTTCTAGATCTTTAAGCAATTCTTTGTCATCAAGACTTTTTGACCAAACAATTGGTGCATCGACGTCAATTTTCTGGATTGAAAGTGAAAAGTTTGGTCGGACGTCACCGGCAGCTGTTGGATCATAGCCATTTTTAATCTCTTGCGCATCACTAAAACTATCTCCATCGGAGTCTTTCTTGAAAGGGTCTGTATGATGTGCAAATTCTAAATAATTGGGTAGCATGTCCTGATCCTGATCCTTGTCCCGATCATTTTCTTTGATACTTAGACCAACTTCTGTTTCCCAGAAATCTGGCAATCCGTCTTGATCTGTATCAAGCTTTCCCTCACCAATTGGATTATAGCCATCACGAACCTCTTTTCCGTCTCCATATCCATCACCATCTGTATCTGGATTTAAGGGATTTGTGGAATTTTCATATTCAGCTAGTAAAGTCAGCCCATCATCGTCAACATCAGACTCTGTTTCTGATTCATTTTCCAAATCAATTGAGTATCGTTTGAGCCAAGATGTTGGAATCTCACTTTTTTGTCCAAAAGTATTATCACAAATAGAACGAAAGGTTCCGCTAAAAGTACCTTTAAAATCAAAATTCAAAAGATAGAAAACAAAAACAGACAGAATGACTAGAGCGATAATGCTAAGAGTTTTTTTCATTATTTTCATTTAATATTTTTAAAGAATCTGCAGACCACCAATTAAAGCAATCCGCAGATTAGTTAAGTAAGATTTTCGCTAAACTAAATCTAGTAAAGAACCTTTTTAAATTGTTTCAAAGTTCTTATTGATAGAAGTGAGACTATTCCCGCTACGAAAACTGCAAGTATTCCAGATCCAGTTGCTGGGGTGCTTCGATTAATATAACCAAAATCAGCTTTTGTATGATCATCATTATCTCCATCTAGATATACCTTTGCTTTGTTGTTAGGCTTTCCATCAGGATCATATACTTGTGTATATCCAGCGACATCACGTCCTTTAACATAAACTTTATAATCTCCTTCACAAAGATCATCAAATTCATATTTTCCACTTTTGTTTGTGTGAGTTGTTAGTTCTTCATCATCATCGTTATCCCATCTGTAATCTTCACCAGCCCATTTAAGTGTAATTTTTACATCATCAAGGCCTTTTTCTTCACCGTCTTTAACTCCGTTTTCATTTGCGTCATTCCAAACAAGGTTTCCGATTGAACCACTACATTTCGATTTTTTTCTTGATTTTGGCTCAGGTTCAACTTCTGGCTCAGGCTCTGTTGGCTCTGGTTCAGTTGGTTCAGGTTCCGTTGGTTCCTTGCAAGTTTCGCAGATAAACTCATCAAATTGAGTTTCTTTATCTTTAGACCACTCTTCATATGAAGTGGCAGATGTTTCTTGAACAGCAAAAAACGCACTTAGGATGATTGCAACGCAAGCTAGGATAATAACTTTTTTCATAATACTTTTGATAAACTGATTAGTTTTCTTGCCCTTTATTCTTAAGTTGATTAAGACAATGTTGAACCTTAGCACATCAGGACTAATTTGTCAAGCATATTTGCCTTAGCTTAGGCAAATAATTCTCAATAAGATGAAAAATTTGTAAAATAAAAACCCCTCTTGAAAGGGGTTTTTATAAATAGATCTCCAAGGTCTATTTTGATTCTTCTATTTCGATAAACTTCACTTTTCTGATTTTTCCAGTAAAAAGCTGAATTCTCTTTGTTGCAAAGGCAACAATACCATCTTTTAGTGAAATAATCGTGTCGTCCTTAGTTTGTTTAGTGTTTTTTCCTGCTCGGAATTTTGAACCACGTTGTCGAATAAGAATTTCTCCTGTTCTAACTACCTGACCCCCAAACCTCTTCACGCCTAGATACTTTGGCCTGGAATCACGGTTATTATTGGTAGAACCACCGGCTTTACGATGTGCCATATTTTTAAACTTTATTCAAATATCACACTAGGTAGGCACGACATTCGTTTAATGTTATAATTCACTTAAACAGAAGGATATTTCTTATTAAGTATTTTCCATTATAAATACAAAAAAACATTATGTCAACAGTGCTTAGACATTTTTGGGAGAAATACGGAGGGGTTGTTTTGATAGTCATAGTCAGTATTCTTATTATTATCGTCGCCTATAGAGTGGGGCAATTGCAAAAAGAAACTGAAAATGCTGCAAAAATAAACATTTTTTTAATCAACAAAGAGAAAGTTATTCCCGTAGACCAAAGGGCAAGAGCAATTGACGAAGCTTTGCAGCGAAAGGGGCTTGAAAATAAAATAGAGAAAGTTGCAAGCAAGGATGTCGATGAACCTAAGAACTGTCTTTTTGTTGCCTCAAAAAACTCGAAGGTGTATCACTTGCCAAGTTGCAAAAATGTAACTAGAATAAAAGATAATAACAAGCTTTGCTTTAGTTCTCTCGAAGAAGTAAAAGCGACGAGTCGCGAAGAAGCAAAGTGTTGTCACAAATAGTGCTACAATAAATAATTCATTAAAAAAAATCCATGGCAGAGCCAATTAATATCGATGCTACTAAAATCAGGAAGAAATTTACCAGTTTTTGGAAATTTTTTCTGCTACTTTTTTTGGTAATTGTTTTTGTTCCAAAACTCTTAGTAACAATAGACGCTGGAGAAACTGGAGTCTATTCACTCTTTGGAAAAGTTAAAGACAAGGAGCTTTCTTCTGGTTTGCACATTGTGAATCCTCTTGGAGTAGTCACGAGAATGAATATTAGGACAGATGAATACACAATGAGTGTGATTCGAGGAGAAGGAAGAAAGCAAGGAATTGATTCAATCGCAGCTTTAACAAAAGAGGGCTTGAGCATCGATCTAGACATCACAGTACTTTATCACTTAGATGAAGAAGAGGCAGCAAGAGTTTACAGGACAGTTGGTTTGGAATATGAAGAAAAAGTGATTCGACCAGAAATCAGAAGTTCCATTAGAGAGATCATTGCTCAATATGAAGCCAAGGACGTCTATTCTGAAAAAAGAGAAGAAGCAAATAAGAAATTAAGGGATACATTAGACATTAAGCTTAAAAAAAGAGGGATTGTGCTTGAAGATGTATTGCTTCGAAATGTTCAATTGCCAGTAAATCTCGCAAGAACAATCCAAGAAAAATTACAAGCAGAGCAAGAATCTCAAAAATATGAATTTATTATAGAAAAAGAAACAAAAGAGAAGCAGAGAAAGATAATCGAGGCAGAGGGGCAGAGAGAAGCTCAAACAATTATCAATGAAAGTCTTTCTTCAAATTATCTTTATTATCTCTACATTAAAGACCTGAAAGATAGACAAGGCACAATCTATGTTCCAACAAATCCAAGCACTGGAATGCCTACCTTTAAAGAGCTTGGCAGATAGAGCTATTAAAAACCCCTCCTATTAAATAAGAGGGGTTTTTATTGAGCGATTTTTAACCAATAACTTAACGTAACAAAAAAGTCTATATGAAAAATGAAGTATTCGTGGTCTCACTCGGGGGATCTTTAATTGTGCCTGGAGAAATTAATTGGGAATTTTTGAAAAGTTTTAGAGAGCTTATTATTGAGCAGATTGGCAAAGGAAAGCGTTTCATTATTGTTACTGGAGGAGGAGACATTGCAAGAAAATACCAACAAGCAGCTGGAAAGATCACAGCTTTGGAGGATGATGATATGGATTGGTTGGGAATTCACTCCACCCGTTTAAATGCTCATTTGATTAAGACAATTTTTCGTGATTATGCACATCCACGAATCAATAAAAATCCTCGCACCAAAGAAGATTTGATGGTTCATTTTGAGGATGGAGAGGGGATTATGGTTGCCGCTGGTTGGCGACCAGGTTGGTCAACTGACTATGTTTCCACGATTCTTGCCGAAAGACTTGGAGCGAAAACAGTGATCAATCTTTCGAATATTAAATATGTTTGTGACAAGGACCCGAATAAATTTGACGATGCTAAAGAATATAAGAATATGCATTGGAACGAGTTTCGAAAGATCGTGAGCGATAAGTGGGACCCAGGCTTGAATATGCCGTTTGACCCAATCGCTTCAAAGCATGCAGAGGAATTGGGGCTAAAGGTAGTCATTGCAGAAGGTCGCAAGATAGACAATCTTAGAAATATTTTTGAAGAAAAGGAGTTCGAAGGAACAATTATCGAGGATTAAACCAAAAGTGCAAAAAAGTTTAAAATAAACTTAGACAAAGAAAAGAGAAGTTAACCTAAAAAGGTTCAGCCAAAAAAGAGGGAGGTAACGTGAAAGCAGACAACAAAAAAATGACAGAAGCTGCTGGAGGTCTTCTCATTGTGATACTAGCACTACTAGCTATCGCAGGACTCATCCGCTATGGAGAAGGTTGGACAATGTGATCTTATTTTAACGCTCCCTGTTGGCTATCGGCCAGCAGGGATCTTTTTTGATAATTTGAGCTTTAACAACGAACCATTCTTGTTTTTTCAGCGCATTATGGTATTATTATGCGTTAACTACAAAATAGTTAAAAAGTTTTTTTAAAATTTATGATATTTTTTATTTGACACAAAGACATTCAAACAACAGGAGGTAGTCGCATGAAAAAGAAAGAGCAAGAAAATCCGATAATCAAAGCAATGCTTAAGGGTTATGGAGAAAAATTCCCTTCGTTGGAAGAATTTTTTTCCTTAACAACAAGTCCAGAAGACTTGAGAAGACTTCTTTCGCCAATTCCTGAACTCGGCAGATATCTAAATCATGTTGAGTTCCTTGGTGCGGTCACTTCAGATTTGGCATATGCAAAATTGCGCTTTCGCGTGATGATTGAGTATTTCATTTGTCTTTGCCAGACCATTGGCGAGCGATCTTTTGAAAACAAGGAATTCCTCCCAAGACTAACAAGTGAGGAAATTGAAACTCTAAGGGCAATTGAAATTGGACCCAATGAAGTTATTCAAGCTCAGTTTATTGAAACTTTCACAGGGCACGACACAGCCGCTGCTGGGGATTTCCTTAAATTATTGATTCCTAAAAAAATCCCAAGATTGGCGAATGCGATTGAAGGAGTACATTTTGCAGCAACATCCGAGGATGTGATTGGGAATGTCACGGGATTGATGGCTAACAACCTAATCTATCATCACCTCTTGCCAAAAATAATTGATTTCTGGATTTTCACAATCGATTGGAGCCAGAAATGGCAACAAGACGGGAAAGGTTCGTTGATTTTGCCAGCCTTTACGCACAAGCAATCAGCAGAACCAACTACTCAGAACAAGATGATTTCAGTGCCGTTGTACTCGACGGTCACTTGGATAGGAATGTTGATACATCCAATGATCCCAAAGTTCCAACCATTCTCAGGAAAGATGGGGGGAGCTGTGGGGAATGGAACTTGTCATTTTGCAGCTTTTCCTGAATTCGATTGGGAGACAATTTTTCGTGATTTCGTGGAAGGATTTGGCTTACATTATGACAAAATGACTGATCAGTGTAGTCCATATGTCATGGAAGGATTCATCTTGCACATCATCGATGATATGTTAGGGAAAATGGTCAAGTTCGGTGAAGATTTTTGCGATCTCGTCAGTTGCCCAGGACAACTTTTCGTAAAGTTGAAGAAAAAAGGGCAGAAGGGTTCATCAATTATGCCTGGTAAAACAAATCTGTGGGGCATCGAAGGGGCACTTGTGATGCTCCGGAAAGCTCAAAGTGCAATTAGATTTTTTATCTCAGAATTGCAAAACTATCCACATCAAGGGAATATGGCCAGATCATATCTCTTTAGATCACTCGGTGGCGATTTGATGCCTGCCTTTATTGCAATTGACAGGATCACCAAAGAACTTGGTGCTTGCGTTCCAAGCGAAAGAAATATTGAGGAATGCCTCAAGAAATACCCTGGAATGTGTGGAAGTTCATTGCAAACATATCTAAAGGCGATTGGGATTAAGGACGATGCATACCGCCTCATCCAAGAGATTTCAATCAATGAAGATGGATCCTACGCCAATGCAGGAGAATTTAAAGATAGGCTCCAGAATGTTGCAAAAAAACTCAACCTCTCTTCGAACATCCAAGAAAGATTGATTGAATTAACGGAATTTTCCGTTTTGGTTGCCCCAGCAGACAGGAAGGCTAAACTCTTTATTGAAGAGACAAGGAAAGATCTTGCGGAGTTTAAAAAAATGTGTGCTCAGGTAAAAATCTAAAAAATATCATAGACAGAGAAAAAGGTTATCAGTTTAAATTTAAACTGATAACCTTTTTTATTATAAAATTATATTGTATTATAAATATATGACAAAGATGTAAAGTATTTTTGCTTAAAATAAAGCAATGAATAAAATACAAGCAATATAGTGTAGAAATAAATTTGACATTATTTTCATTCAAGAATAATATATACTATATCGAATTTAGAAGTAAAAAGATCAAAATAAAATAAATGAAAAGAACTATTTTTGAAAAGCTTGGACTTTCAGAAAAAGAAACAAAGATATATCTAGCGCTTTTAGAGAGCGGAGCAATTTCTGTTCGTGGGCTTGCTAATATTACTAAGATAAACAGAGGTTCTGTCTATGATATTTTAAAAAAATTACAAAAAAAGGGCTTGGTAGCCTTCTATCATCATGAAACGAAACAAAAGTTCATTGCAGAAGATCCAGAAAAGTTGAAAACCTTAATAGAGGAAAAAGAAAGAAAGCTAAAAACAGCCAAAAGTGATATTGAAAAAATCATTCCTGAACTCCGATCTATTCAAGAGAAAAATGGACAAAAACCAACAACAAAATTCTACGAAGGACGTACGGGGATTAAGACAATTCTCGACAATGTTTTTGAAATTTTAGCATCAGAAGCTAACACGGAAAAGGAATATTATGTTTATTCAGCAAAAGAAGCAAGCGAAGATATTAAAGAGGCATATCCAAATTTTACAAAAGACAGGATTAAGCAAGGCATTTCAGTCAAAGCTATTTCGCTGGCTGGTGGAGGTAGAGTGAGTGGATTAGATCAGCGAAGATGGCTTGGAACAGAACAAAACTCAGCGACATTTATTTTGATATATCCTGGAAGATGCGCTTTTATCTCTCGTGATGTCAATGGGGTGCCAGTCGGAGTGATTATCGAAAATGAAATGGTTTATGAAACGCAGAAAGTTATTTTTCTGCAACTTTGGAATTTATTGGAGAAATAATATAATTAAAAACTAAAAAACAAAACTATGTGTGGAATTGTTGGCTACATTGGAAAAAATAAAGCGATGCCAGTTTTGCTTGATGGATTAAGAAAATTGGAATATCGAGGCTATGATTCTTCAGGGATGGCAATTTTTGGAAAAACATTGCAAACATTCAAGGCAGTCGGAAAAATAAAAGAACTAGAAAAAGTGATCGGAAAAAACAAGTCGAACGGAACAATAGGAATTGCTCACACTCGTTGGGCAACTCATGGGAAGCCATCAAAAGCAAATGCACACCCACACTCTGATTGCACAGGAAAAATTCAAGTTGTGCACAATGGAATCATCGAAAACCATGCAGAGTTGAGAGAGCTTCTCAAAAAGAAAGGGCATAAATTCCATTCGCAAACTGACACAGAAGTCATCCCTCATCTGATTGAAGATCTTTATAAGGGAGATATCACCCAGACACTTCAAGAGGTTTTGCAAATCATCAAAGGCGCGTATGGCTTGGTTGTGTTTTGCCAAGATGAGCCCGAGAAATTACTCGTAGCTCGTTGCGGAAGTCCTCTTGTGATTGGAATTGGAAAGCACGAGACCGTGATTGCTTCTGATGTGTCAGCAATTTTGCAGCATACCAAACAAGTGATCTACCTTGAAGATGGAGAGATGGCAGAAGTCGGCTATGATAATTTCCGAGTTTTTGATGCAAAGAGAAATTTAATCAAAAAAGATATCGAAAGCGTGCTATGGAATATCGAGGAGATTTCAAAGAAAGGATTCGAACATTTTATGTTAAAAGAAATTTTCCAGCAGCCAGAGTCTTTAAAAAACAGTTTCAATGGAAGAATTTCTTTTGAAAATGGAACGGCAAAACTAGGTGGGTTGACTGAGGTTGCAGACAGACTAAGAGATGTTGAGAGAATTATTATTGTGGCTTGCGGAACAGCTTGGCACGCTGGTCTTGTTGGCGAATACATGCTTGAAGAATATGCAGGAATTCCAGTTGAAGTGGAGTGGGCAAGTGAGTTTCGTTATCGAAACCCGATTCTGAACAAGCGAACAGCGGTTATTGCTATAAGTCAATCTGGAGAAACAGCTGATACACTTGCAGGGATTAAAGAGGTGAAAAATAAAGGGGCACTAGTTTTGGGAATTGTAAACAGCGTTGGATCGACAATTTCACGTGAAACTGATGCCGGGGTGTATAATCACATCGGGCCAGAAATTTCCGTTGCATCAACAAAAGCATTCACTTCCCAAGTCGCCATTTTGGCACTCTTAACTGTTTTTTTGGGGAGACAAAGGCGAATGTCTCTTGTAATGGGAAAACGCATCTTAAAAGAGCTCAGCGACTTGCCTGAGAAAATTGATGAATTTTTAAAAGATAATAATATTGAAAGAATTGCGAAAAAATATCACAAAGCAAAGAATTTTGCATTCTTAGGAAGAAAATATTGCCAACCACTAGCAAACGAAGGCGCCTTGAAATTAAAAGAAATTTCCTATATTCACGCAGAAGGGTTTGCCTCTGGTGAAATGAAGCATGGCTCGATTGCGCTAATTGATAAGAAATTTCCTTCGTTTTTCATTGCCCCGAAAGATAGTGTGTATGAAAAAAACCTTAGCAATATTGAGGAGATCAAATCTCGAAGTGGTGATGTGATTGCTATTACAACTAAGGGGAATAAATCTTTAGAAAAAATAGCAGATGATGTGATTTATATTCCGAAAACTTTGGAAATGTTGACTCCAATTCTAGCGACGATCCCATTGCAACTTTTTGCATACCATGTAGCAAGGATAAAAGGTTTTGATGTAGACAAGCCAAGGAATCTTGCAAAATCTGTTACTGTTGAGTGATTTTTATCTTAATGTTATTGAAAAACAGAAAAGACAGTGCTACAATATAGTGCTGTTCTTTTTTAACTTTAGAGTTTACCAAGAAGAAGTATAATTGTTTTTAACATTCAACCAACGAAAAGGGGTGTCAAATGAAAAGCAAAGTTAACATGGGTTTTCTTCCAAAGGCTGTCAGGGCGATTGAGTTAATCGAAAGGTTTGAAGTGGCAGGTCTCCTGCATTTTTCTACAGGAAAAACAAGGGAAATGTTTGAGATTCCGGATAAACCAGAACTTCTTTTGATCTATGCAACGGACCGTATCAGCATTTTTGACATCGTGCTCAATGCGCTTATCAAAAGTAAGGGGCATGTTCTTACAGCATCAACCATTTTTTGGCTGAATCAGTTCAATTTTGGTGCAGGTGACCACTTGATGGCATATGGTTCAGGGATCGATGAATTTCTTCCGAAAGATTTGAGGGGGGATAGCGATCTTCAGAAAAGATGTCTTGTTGTTGAAAAAGCCATGGTTTTGCCAATCGAGGCGATCGTAAGAGGAAATCTGACTGGTTCCGGTCTCAATGACTACAAGGCGACTGGAATGGTTTGTGGACACGAATTGCCACCTGGTCTGCACGACGGAAGTAAATTGCCAGAGGTATTATTCACTCCTTCAACCAAGGCTGAAGCTGGTGAGAAAGATCGGAACATTGAATTTGATGAAATGGTTGAGCACATTGGCGGCGATTTTGGACTGGCAACAAAAGTGCGCGAAGAGGCAATAAAAATCTTTTCCCTTGCGAATGAGATTGCAAACAAAAAAGGCATTGTCATTGCTGACACAAAGTTTGAATTTGGAATGGTCACAAACAAGAGCAATAACACAGTGAAGCTGGCCCTCATTGATGAAATTCTGACGCCGGATTCTTCTCGCTTCTGGCCGTTTCAGGATGAATATACTTCTGCGCCCGAAAGTTTTGACAAGCAGGGCGTCCGGGAGTGGGGCAAGAGTGTCGGGATTAAAAAAAATCCCACTATTGTTCCTCCCGAGGAAGTCTTGGATATTGCCACAAAGAAATATCGAGATATCATCCAACGCTTATCAGGAATGCCACTGGAAAGTTTTTGGCAAACAGAAATGAAGATAGATCTGGCTGCATAAACAGTCATGCTCCAGAAGAATTTAAAAGTTACCACAACTCATCATAGTCGTGGTAACTTTTCTTTTTGTATACTAAAAGCTCACGTCACACAGTTTGTGTGTCGTGAGCTTTTGAAAAAACAAGGAAAGAATATTAATAATCATTTGATACCTGCAAGAATTTTTTCAATAACGAGAATTTCCTCGTTGATCCCCAGAGCTTTTTGAAGTTCCATCCCCAGTTCTCCCTCTCCTGAAAAATGTTTTCTAGCGGCATTGATCTTCACCACTATTGGAATTTCCTCAGTCTTTTCGTTGATTCTACTAGCAAAAAGAATACAAGGAGCGTTGTCATCGGGATCAAGAGCAATGGCTATTGGTTCATCACCATTTTTATTGTTGTTAGGAGAAGAGAAGTGGTTTATCATTACGCCTACATTCAAAGATAGTTCCTTTGAAATTTGATTAGCTCTCCCTATATTTTTCGGTAAGGGATTCTTCCCTCTGCGCAGTCTTGATATTTGAGTCCGTTGCTTCATGATTTCCCGAATAGTTGCTAGAACTTGTGGGTCATTGGCAGTATAAGTGATTTTAGGAAAAATCCCTTTTATGTGCATAACCACAACGCCTTGTTCTAGTTTCAATAGAGGAACAAACCAAGGCTCAAAAAGAATTTTCTGCTCCTCGGGGTGATGATTGAGGGTTACAGAATTTCTCCCGCTTAAAATCTTTTTGAATTTCTCCAATTCCTCTAGGAATTTTTTGGAAAAATCCCAACTAGGCACTTCTAAGGACTTGTTTCCCGTGATATCCATATGATATCTCCTTTTGTTAGATTTTCTGATTTAGAGAACTTTTTGCCCGTTTCAAAGCATAAGGCAATAATAAAAAATACCCTAAAATAAGAATCTTGTCAATATTCTCAAATTCTTTAGAAAAGAGTTTGGGAAATTATTTTTAAAATAAAAAAAACCTGCATCACACGATTCGTGCAGTGCAGGTCTTTTAATTAAGCTAGTTTAGCTTTCTTACAGACTATCTTTGATCTCTTCAATGGATGCTTTGCCCTTTTTAATTTGAGCGATTTTTTCATCCAGGCCCAGTGCCTTTTGATAATCCTTGGGCAATGGATTTTTGCCGGAAAGATGACCTTCAAGCAAACGGCGCTTGATTATTCCAGGAACTTCAGGAAGTTCTGTATCAACTTTTTTCTCAACGATGATACAAGGAGAGCCTTCAAGGTCAAGCCCAATGCCGACTGGGTTGCAATCAGCGATCGGATTTCTTTTGAGGTAGCTTCTAATAAAAATCAATGCTTCAAATAAATTTCCTTTTATACTGGAAATTTTCACTGAAGTTTCATCAAAGGCTTCCCTTTCTTTTGCGGCCCCTTCTTTCTGTTGTGCAAGGGCTTTCTGAAGACTAAAGAGTATTTCCCCAAAGTCATCGTCTAGCCTTACTTCAGTTTGAACTTCTCCGTTCAAAACAAATAAGAATTTTGCAACAGCCTCTTTTGAGCTTTCTTTTCCAGCAACAGCTTCGTTCTGCTGCACACTGAGCACGTTTTTATCCAAAGAGAGTTCGGCCCAGCCTCTGGAGAAATATCCGTCTAGCTGTCTTTGAAGGCCCTTCTTTGTTCTTTGAATATCCGCAAATAGGTTTCTTCTTTCCTGTTGGCTTTCGAACAATGCGGAAATTTCATCCTCCAGGCCGATTACCTTGGGAATCAAAGCGGCAATTTCATCATTGCCAATCTCGGAAACAACCTTAGTGTAGATGCCTTCAAGGCTAACTGTGACTGAAATATTCCCTTTTTCAGAGGAATCAAATTTCAATCCTTGCACTAAATTCAGCTCTTCAATGGTATTCATTGCACCATTTTCCAATGGGATATGCTTGCCATTTTTCAAAACTGCAGAAAATTCAGCATTGTCTTTTTGAATATCCTCAGGTAAAGCTTTTAAAGCAGCCTCTCTCTCCGAGTTATCTGCTTTGTTGCCCATCATTTCCTGCATGATGTCGTCCAAATCATCCTCGGATGAAATAACTCTAACATGAGGACTGCCGAAGGGGTTATCACCACCAAGCTCCATGATTTTGCGAATATCTCCGCCGTCCAAGGCATCAATGATCTCCTGAATACTTATTTCAGGGCCTCCGCCTTCAAGCATCGTGGCAATTTTTTCAAAAGTTCCAGGTGCGCCAGAGAATCCTGGGAAACCGCTGCCTGAAAATGAGAAAGAATCCTTCCCGCGGGGGGTTCCAAACAATTTTTCAAAAATGTCCACAAAACCTCTCCCGGCTTTATTATCTCCACATACAGGGCAGTTTGGGTCTCCACAACCAGGTTTCTTAGCTTTCTTCTCCATTGATCTCTCCTTTTTCTGATCCTAGGTTAATTGTAAGAGTACTTCTTTCTTTCCATTATTCTCTGCACATTGCAAAAGAATTATAAATAATAACACTAACAATTGATTTTGTCAATGTTTTAAAGATATTTCGTTTGCCATATTATTTTCAAAAAAGCTTGCCTTAAAAAAGAAAAAGACCCATGTCACGCAGTTGCGTAACACAGGCCCTTTCTGCACATTTTGCGCAGAAGATTTCAAGAGGAAAGCTAATTTTCCACATTTTGAGCAATCTCTTCTCTAATGTTCAATGCTTTTTGAAGATCCCATGAGAGATAATTTTTCCCGTTGATGTGATTTTCCAGCAGTCTTTGCAGGACATTTTTCGGCACTCGATCAACAACTTCATTTATATTAGCGCCAATGATCAAGCATGGTTCATTATCGAGTGGGTCGACCGCTACAGCAATCGGCATTGCTCCCGAAAAGGGGTTTGTCTCAAAATACTCATAAAGGAAAGACAGACCATTATAGATACTCTTTTTTGTCTTTCGGAGTTCTTTAGCAAGATCATCAAAAGACCTTCTTTGCTCTTCCGCAAGTTTTTCTTGTTTCTTAACTTCATCTTGCAAAAGAATGTTTTCTTCGTGACCTGTGGTTTTAACTGGCGAGTTTCCCAGTTTCCCCTCAAAATCAAATTTGGATTTCATCACTTTTGCATAGAAACAAGCTATTTTTTCTTGCTTTTCCTGCAAAGAAACAACTTTGTCTTGAAGATAAATCACTTTAGAAATAAACTCTTGAATCCCTTCATTCCAATATTCTTTGATGATTTTGGGAATCATTCCCTGAACAATGAGTTTGACAGTTTTGGCTTCCTGATCGAATGTTAAGGACTGAGAAAGTTGCATGCAGTGAATGGTGGTGGAGTTTCGAGCATTTTGAAACTCCTCAATACTTTTTCGATCCAATGATAAAACCTTGTTTCCTGCTTGAACTCGACGATAATCATTAATATGCACCATAATAGTCTCTGGAATATCATCCTCCGTCAGTAAAGAAGAGGAGTTTCCTAGAAACCTCGACATACCTTCAATGAAATTCTTCATCCTAGCAGCATTGCATTCAGAGCAATCAGGTCCTCCATAGCCAAAATTAGTTTCTTGTGCTTTCATTGATTTTCCTCCTTTCTTGCTGATTTCGGATAAACTTTTAAAGTACTAGTTCTCTTTCGCACAATTGCAAAAGAGGATTTTAGACGATAGCATCAGACCAGGTCATGTCAACGCTCATAAGACTTAGCAGTTTTTACTGAGCTTTCTTTAGAGTAGTTGATTTTTCACAAGAAAGCTTCTCGGCAGAATTTTTGATATTGCTACAAACAGCAATGTCTTTTGCTCTGACTGCGACATTGTGAAAACATTTGTCACGTGTCCCTTTTTTCTCAATTGCCTCGCAAAGAGATGCGTCCTTTGAGCTAGTTGCTGCACCATAGCTACAGTCATAACGATCATCACTGTCATCCAAAATCAAACAACTAGCAGAACTTTTTGTTTTTTTTGCAAGATCAGATAAACATTTTTTTTCTAAATTTTTATTTTCAATCACCTGGCAGAGTGCCAAATCTTCTTTTGCAATGGCCACTCCTGCATAGCAAGAATCTTGATCTCTTTCGTTTTCAATTTTGTTGCAAGAATTTTCGTCGCTATTAGCAATTCCTATTTGTTGATAGCAAGCGTCTCGTTGCCTTTTGTTTTCGATTTTCTCGCAAAGGAGATCTCCTCCTTGAGCAACGGCCACTGAGCGGATACAAGCATCTTTTAGTAAATCATCCTCAATCTCATCGCAAATTTTCTCATCTTTCATATGTTCAGCGATTTCGCTAAAACACCCCTCTCTACCTTTTTCGCCTTTTTTAATATTTTTACAAACATCAGGGTCATTTTTATTTACTGCAATTTTGCTATAACATTCATCTAGAGCGATATCTTCTTTGATTTTTTTGCAAAGTGATTCATCATTCGCTTCGATGGCAATCTTTGAAATACATGTCCCAGCAGCAGCTTCATTTTTCATTTTCAAACAAGCATCGGGATTTTTTGTTTTTTGAGCAATACTACCATAGCATTCATCCACGAAATTTTTTCCTTCGATTTTCTCACAAAGAGACAAGTTTTCTTTGGCAACAGCAATATTTGAAAAACAATTATTTTTCTTCGATTTATTAGTGATATCATCGCAAATTTTCTCGTTCTTAATTTCAGTTGCAACTGCAACTAAACAACGTTCACGTCGAGCAACATCCTCCATTTTTTTGCAAATTTTGGGATCTCCTTTTTTGATAGCTTTATTCATGTCAGCGTCAAGGAAGTCAAGAAACCCACAACCAGAAATTGTTAGTGCGCTAAAGAAGGCGAGAGAAAGAAGTGATAATTTTCTCATAAAGTTTGTTTAATTGTTTATACCCATTATAGCAAAAAATGAAATAATAAAAAAGATTAGGCTGATTCAGATTTGAACCAGCCTAAAAGGTTTTCATGAAAAATGCTTCAGGGGGATTAGCCCTGACGGATTGTGTTACTGAGAGTGTTAAGCAAACAACCCTAATGTCAAAGTGACACGATTATCACAGAGCACTAGACGGATATCACCTCCTTTTAACGCAGAAGAACAAGATTTTTCTGGTTGCAAGAAAAATACCTTTACATCTCTTAGACGAATAGATAATGTTTTTTCGCTTCCGCCAACTAGGGTGCATAAGTGCCTCCTTTGTTAAGGTGGATACCTCTTTTTTCGTTGATTTTCGCAAATAGTTCCAGTAAAAATCAACACGTAACCTAAGTTTAATCTTTAAAAAATTAAAAAACAAGGAAGAAATTGGGTCCCTTGAAAAAATCTTTCATTTAAGCTATGAAATTGAAACTTGAAGACTACAATGTTATACTGAAGCTAACTTCATCCTTGGAAGATACAAAAAATGAAAAAAACAACCACACTCTATAACATCCTTGCTCTTTTGGCAATAATTGCTGCTGCTCAGACAATATTGCTGATTTTTATCAAGCAAGATGTTAGCACGGAGGATAAAAAAAGCGATAACCAAATCATTCAAGTCGCTTCTGAGAAAACAGATATTTTCTATCCAGTGTTACATGTCTATGATGGTGACACAATTTCAATTGATAAAGATAGCAGCACTGAAAGGATTCGTTTGATCGGCATTGACTCGCCGGAGACGAGTGAAAAATATCGAGAAAAGGAATGTTTTGGAGAAGAGGCCGCAAAAAAGGCGGTCGAACTTTTGAGTGGGAAGAAGATTAGAATAGAAGCAGATCCAACTCAAGCAGATGTCGATATCTATGGCAGGAGCCTCCGCTATGTTTTCTTGGAAGACGGGACATTTTTAAATCAAAAAATGATTGAAGAAGGATTTGCAAAAGAATATACTTTTAAGGAATCTGCATACAAATATCAAAAAGATTTCCTTGTCTCTCAAGAAGAAGCAAAAAAAGCAAAAAAAGGGCTCTGGAATAAATGCAATGAATAATAAAAAACAATGAAAAAAAACCTCTATCTAGTGCTTGTGATTCTACTTGTCTTTCTGCTGGGCTTCATCGGATATATGCTAATTGAATCAGTTTATCTAAAACATCTTATCTCAATCGGTGTGATGCCAAAGGGGAGTTATACCGTAGGAGCTTGGTGGCAAGCGTTCCCTTTATGGATCAAGACCTTTATTATCTTCGCTGGAATTGCCGATGGTTATTTCCTGGGACAGTTTTGGTGGAGAGTGGTGTATATCGAAAAAAGACACTGGAGGAACAGAAAAAAGAAAAGTTAAACCAAAAACCACAAGCGATGATTAAGAAAACAAGGATATTCTCCTTGTTTTTTGCTTTCTCTTGGAGTAGACTAAAACTTCAGTACTTTGGAAATTTTGGGAATTGTCCCATTTTATTTTTTGGAAAAACTTAACAGAAGGAGGTGTCTAAAATGAGCGGAATTTTTGGAAGTGCGTCAAAGAAAAGTTGTACTAATGATCTTTTCTACGGAACGGATTATCTATCTCATCTAGGAACAAAAAGAGGCGGAATAGCGGTTTTAAACGGAACCGGAATCAAGAGAGTGATTCATAGCTTAGAAAGATCCTATTTCAGAACAAAATTCGAATCAGAACTTCCTGGGTTGGAAGGGAATATCGGAATTGGTGTGATCAGCGACCATGAAGCTCAACCAATTTTGATGCGTTCACATTTGGGGTTATTCGGACTGGTTACTGTTTCAAAGATCAACAACATTGAAGCGCTTGTTGAAAAAGCATTCAGAAAAAAACAAACTTTCGCTGAAATCGGTGGCAACAACATGAACCCCACGGAACTTGTGGCAAAACTAATTTGTGAAAAGGACTCCCTCTCAGAGGGAATTGCCCATGCACAGAAATGCATCAAAGGATCTTGCACTATTCTTTTAGTCTCAGACAATGGTGGAATTTTTGCTGCCAGAGATCGTCTTGGCAGGACACCGCTTATTGTTGGAAAGAAAAAGAACGGTTTCGCGGTGTCTTCAGAATCATGTGCTTTCCCCAATCTGGGCTATGAAATGGAAAGGGAATTGGGTCCAGGGGAGATTGTCCGAATCACACCAGAGGGATGTGAAGAATTAAAAAAGCCAGGCAAGGACATGCAGATTTGTTCATTTTTGTGGGTCTACTATGGCTATCCAGCTTCAACCTACGAAGGTTTGAATGTGGAAGACGTGCGTTACAAGTGTGGAGCGGCATTAGCTCAAAAAGATAATGTCATGGTTGATTTTGTTGCGGGAATTCCGGATTCAGGCATTGGGCACGGCATCGGTTATGCAAACGCCAAAATGTTGCCGCATAAAAGGCCTTTCGTCAAATATACTCCGACCTGGCCAAGAAGTTTCATGCCGCAGAATCAGGATATGCGAGACCTTGTAGCAAGAATGAAATTGATTCCAATCAAAGAATTGATTCGTGGTCAAAGAATTCTCTTTTGCGAGGATTCAATTGTCAGAGGCACTCAACTGAAGGACACAATAAAACTTCTTTTTGAGCTTGGTGTGAAACAAGCGCACATGCGTCCGGCTTGTCCAACTTTGATCTATCCCTGTCCATTTTTGAACTTTTCGCAATCACGTTCAACACTTGATTTGATTGGCAGAAAAGCAATCAGCCAAATTGTGGGGCAAGAAGAGGAAAACCTCGAAGTTTTTGCCAAGGCAGGTTCTCCAGAAAATCTAGCAATGATTGAAAACATCAGAGTCCGTTTGGGACTTTCAAGCTTGAAGTTTCAAGCATTGGATGATTTGGTCAAAGCGATTGGGCTTCCAAAAAAGGATCTATGCACCCATTGTTGGGATAGTTCCAGTTATTTTTAACATGCAGTTTTTTAAAAGAAAAAAGGGTTTGAGTCAAATGATTCAAACCCTTTTTAGATTGGAATTTTATCCTAAATAAAAAAAGGGGAAACGCTTTGTTGAACGTTTCTCCTTTCTTAATTTCTTTTTGATAAAAGAATGAAGAATTGGTTTGCTAGTCTTTTATAGTAGCGTGACTTTCTTCATCTGGCCAAGCCCAGAAAGCTTTGTTTTCACCGGTAAACCATTTCACAAATGGCATGATCCCGTCAATGAATTCGCTTGTCCCAGCTTCCCTTGAAAAGGCGGTTCTTTCGTCATAGCCTTTACCAGCGCATTTGCTGATGATATCAATGGCGGTGCCACCTGGCAAGACTTCTCCTTGTAACAAAGAGCGGAGTTCCTTATATAATTTCATGGACTCAACGCACCCAGGTGACCTACAACTATCCATATGAGGGATAAAACTGGTAGCCATCTCTATCGTTATTTCAAAGTTGCTACCATGGTTGGCAGCCAACCATTTGTCAGTGGCAGCAATTTCGATGTCTTTTCCGTCTTCTCCCTCACCAATAAAAATGAGGGTGCCGTTGCCAAAAAAAGTGTGCAACATGTCAAAAAAAATCCAACCAGCTGTTCTTTTCAGCCCAATTGCATAATCCTTGCAAGTCTTGTTTCTTAATGTCATCACCTTCTCTCCTTTTTCTTTTGCGAACATTATTTTAAACTACTTCCTTCCAGTGAAAAATAATAACACAAATTTCGAGATAAGGCAAGGTTTGGGGTGGATTTTTTCTCAAAACAGTGCTATCGTTGGAAGTCAGTTACAATGTTAGGGCAGGAACAGTTCTTAAATTAGCTCGAGAAGAGCAAGATGCGCAGGAGGTATGTATGGCAAAACCAGGTATTATCAAGCTTGTAGACGCGAGGGGAAACGGCATGGGTTATATGGTGCCGGGAATATCAATCCGTTTTAATGGACCCTATGCGCCCATTGATCTTCGACCGAAAAAAGCGCCGGAACCACAGGGTATTTTGGGCAGACACACAGATCCATTTGGGAAGAAGTGGAATCCACCGGGTTCCTCGACAAGTAGTTTGACTTGTTATGGCGATCTTAGAAGAGCTAATGACGATGATGAGGAATGTCCACATTGCCATGAATACCCCAACCGCAACAACGGTCTCTATGTTCAAACAGATGAGGGGGAAAAATGGCTTATCAAATGCTTTAACTGTAGAAAACTTTTCCTTCCATTCTAACAGTCCCAGAGCGAAATAAGCTCGAAAATCCTCAATGCTTTAATTTAAAAGCATTGAGGATTTTGCCTTCCAAAGGCCCAAACATTCTTTGTGTTAGCGAAAAATTGAAGTTTCGTTTAAGGAATGGTAAAATAAAAACAAGAAAAAAGGGGGATAATAATTTATTCCAACAAAAATGCAAAAAATAAAAGTTGACCAACATGGTCTCACAGCCTTTTCGTGGTTTGCTGCTTGGTTGTTCACAATTGGTTTCTTGCAACTGCCATTTTTCTGGAAAGGCATCTTCGCACTTTTGCTTTGGCCATACTATATTGGCATGGCAATCAGAGAATTTGTTTTTTAGACAGTTGTCTTTAGGAGAAAATAGCTAAATAAATAGTATATAAATGGGAAAAACAAAAAAAGTCAAGATTGTGTCTGCTGAAAAAGCTGTCGTGGTTTCTTTTCTGGTTGATATAAGTGATGTAGTGATTAATCTGATTGTGGCTGTTATGAGTGGTAGTGTGGTGATGATCTCCCAAGTCTTACAAGGTTTTGCAGATCTAGTTTCTTCAGGGCTTTTGATTCTCGGAGTGAAAAGAGCAAAACTTCCAAGAGACAAGCGTCATCCATATGGTCATGGTAGAGAGCTATATTTCTGGACTTTTCTTTCAACGCTTTTCACTTTTACAATCACTGCAGTAGTTTCTTTCTACCTAGGGCTTCAAAGGTTCATTAACCCACAACCGATCAGTCAACTTTTTTGGGCATATTTAGTTTTGAGTATCTCTGTTTTTACTAATGGATATGCAACGTGGCTTAGCTTAAGAAGACTGCTTCGAAAAAAGCACCTAAGCAAGCTTTGGAGTGTTTTTACCCATGGAGCTCTTATCGAGACAAAAACATCACTGGTCCTTGATTTGACTGGAGTGATGGCTTCTATCTTGGGAATCATTACCTTACTTTTATATCAAATCACAGGGGATGCAAGATGGGATGGACTTGGAGCAATGTTGATTGCTGTGATTTTGGGTCTTTTGGATATCTATTTAATCAAACGAGCAAAAGAACTTTTGGTTGGAAGAAGTGCAAGCACAGGAACTGAAAGAAGGATTAAAAATGCAATCAAATCATTTTCAGAAGTTGAAGAAGTTCTTGATCTGCGAACATTGCATATTGGGCCAGAGAAGTTGATGGTTAATGTTGAAGTTGACCTCGTAGATCAGCTCACAACAGATGAAATTGAAATTCTAATTGACAGAATTGAAGAAAAAATCAAAAAAAGAGTTCCGTCAGCAGCCAACATTCAAATTGAACTTGAAACTTCAAAGGTCTAAAAGAGCAATTGTGTTTTTATAATAACTAGAAATAAAAATGAAAGAATTCGAAAGCTTTCCGACTCTAGGAAAAAAGCAGGAAGAAACAGAGAGGGACGAAGAGGAACTATATCAAGAAAGGGCAGCATTTCTAAAAGAGAATTATCCATTAGAAGAGAGTGATCATGAC